>WNFY01000053.1_pt1 | contig 90982 bp, 79 predicted proteins | sample 5400091 | NCBI WGS metagenome assembly WNFY01 (sample SAMN13153364, study PRJNA577476) | soil metagenome | isolation source: 60 cm soil or saprolite under grassland replicate 1 | place: USA:California | collected 2016-06-15
TACCGGGCCTCCCTTCCGCGCCGTCGCGGACGATCCGACCGAATCATGCGGTTCCTGTGACGATCGCAGACTGAGCGGATGCTGGCCATGAGCATACGGCGAGTGTCGGCCGCTTTACATCTGCTTGACGGGGGGAGGCATACCCTGGCGGCAACGAGGGGGAGTATCCCGGCTCGGACGCACCGCCATCACGGCATCTGCCCGGTGCGCCGGCTCCGCGGGCACGCGGCGCGGGAGAGACCTTCGGCTGCCGCCGATGAAGTCGGAGCCGGGAGGAAGCAGATGCAAGCAAGTCGGGCCACCAAGTTCACCATCGGTGGTTTCCGAGTTGGGTTCGACTGGAGCGTGGTGATCGTGCTGGGCCTGGTGGCCTGGTCGCTCGCCTCCCAGGTCCTCCCCTCGGGATTCCCAGGCCATTCGAGCCAGGCGTACTGGATCGCCGCGCTGGCCGCAGCCGGGCTGTTCCTCGGCTCGCTGGTCGTGCACGAGCTGAGCCACGCCATCGCCGCCAGGCGGGTCGCCGGCGTCGAGGTCGAGGACATCACCTTCTGGCTGTTCGGAGGCGTGGCGCGCATCCGCGGCGAGCTGCCCACCCCGCGCGTGCAGCTCCTGGTCGCAGGGATCGGGCCGCTCACCAGCCTGGCGCTCGGCGTGGTCTTCTGGGGCATGGCGCTGCTGCTGGCCCAGCTCGGCGCCGGCAGCCTGGTCGCCGGGACCCTGCTGTGGCTCGGCGTCATGAACGGCACGCTGGCCGTGTTCAACCTGATCCCCGGCTCGCCGCTGGACGGCGGTCGCGTCCTGCACGCGATCCTGTGGCGGCTGCGGGGCGACCGCACCCGCGCCGCGCTGACCGCCGCCCGGGTCGGCCAGGGGGTCGGCGCCATCCTGATCGGGCTCGGCGTCCTCGGCTTCGTGCTCGCCGGCAACGCCGGCGGCCTCTGGACCGCCCTGGTCGGATGGTTCGTGCTCGGCGCCGCCCGCGGCGAGGCCCAGGTCGCCGCGCTGCGGATCGGCCTCGGCGACAGCCGCGTCCGCGACGTGATGCGCACCCAGCCGGTCGTCGGGCCGGCCTGGTTCACCGTCGAGGCCTTCCTGCAGCGGTTCGTTCCCGAGCACGCGCACCTCGCCTTCCCGGTGCAGGAGTTCGACGGTCGGCTGTCCGGGCTGGTCACCCTCGACGCCCTGCGGCGCGTCCCGCCCGAGCGCCGGGCGCTGCTCAGGGTCGGCCAGGTCGCGCTCCCCCTGGAGCGCGCCATCACCGTCACGCCCGACGCCTCCGCCGTGGAGGTCGCCGCCAGGCTCGCCACGACTCGCCAGACCCTGGCGCTCGTGCTCGACGAGGGCCGCCTGGTGGGGGTGGTGTCGCCGACCGATCTCTCGCGGGCCATCGCGCTCGGTCAGAGCTTCCCCCGCGGCCGCGGCGCGGGGCCATTCGGGCCGGTGGCGCAACCGACAGCTCCCCCGCCGGCGAACGCGCCACCGGCCCCTCCGCCGCCGCAGGGCGCCGCGCCGGCGCCTGCTGGCTGGTCGCCACAGGCTGGGCCGGCGCCCCAGGGTGGCCCGGCGGGCCGGGGCGGTCCCGCGGTTCCGCGTCCAGGCTCTCGGGAGACCTGATGGCGCCGATCCTGCGTCGCTTCGCGCGCCACGCCTGGCGGGTGGTCGTGCTGGTCGTCGGTCTGGTGCTGATCGCGGCCGGGCTGATCATGCTGGTCACGCCCGGCCCCGGCATCGCCGCGATCCTCGCCGGCCTCGCCCTGCTGTCCACCGAGTTCGACTGGGCCAAGCGACTGCTCAACTGGTTCCGCCACCGCTTCGCCGCCGCCCGCGCCGAGGTCCGCCGCCGCGCCACCCGCCGCTCCCGCCGCGACTCCACCCCACGCCAGTCCCAGCGGTGACCCCCGGCCCACCGGCGGGTCAGCGGTGGGGCGCCCTTCGCCGCGGTTCGACCACGAGCCGCACTGCTCCGAGCAGCGCCCTCAAGTCCGCAACGCCCGCAGCAACGCGGTGTGGTCGGTTGAGCGCTGATACCGATCGATTCGGTCGATGGCGGCGAGGATGTCGGCGAGCCGGGCGGCATCTTCCCGTCGGCGGGTGGAGTCCGTCACAGCGGGATGGCCCCGGCGAGAATGTCGGAGCGGAGATGCTTCTTGAGCATTCCAACCGTCGTCACGTCGACAGGCACGCCCAATGCCTCGGTCAATTCGCGACGGAGTCCCACGAGATCGAGAATCGTGTGCCCTGGTTCCAGATCGACGAGAAGGTCGATGTCGCTGACTTCGGTCTCTTCGTTTCGCGCGACCGACCCGAATACCCGCACGTTCGTCGCACCGCGACGGCTGGCCAGCTCGACCACTCGCCCCCGCTGGCGCTGGAGAAGCTCGCGAAGGCTTCGGTCACCGACGACCCGGCTGGCCACCGGTTCAGGTTGTACCTCGAATTCGAGCCGCAGGCCGCAGGCATGAAGGATTCGACGAAGCGTTGAGATCGACGGCTCGACACCTCCGTGCTCGTAGCGGTTGATGGCCGGCTGTGAGGTTCCGACTCGAGCGGCAAGCTCCGCCTGGGTGAAGCCCGCGGTCAGGCGGGCGTCTCGAAGCAATACCGCGACATCGGTCATCGCCTCACGATACCTGATCAGGTATGGAAAAGCGATCCCGCCCGCGGGTCATCGGTGGGGGGCGCGGCGGCTGAGGGTGGCGATCAGGGCCAGGACGGTGCTGGCGGCGGCGATGCCGAGGGCGAGTCGGGCGATGGCGCCCGCCAGGGGCAGCTCGGCGGCGAGCAGGATCAGGGCGCCGAGCGCAACGGCGGCGAGCCCGACCAGGGCGAGGACGGCGAGCCGGAAGCCGAGCACCGCGCGGTCGTCGCGCACCAGCCGGTGCGATTCCGCCGACCAGTACGCCAGCTCGACCAGCAGGAGCAGGCCGGCGGCGAACAGCGGCGCGCGGGCGTCGACCGGTCCGCGCTGGTGATAGAGGGACAGGCCGTACTCAGTGGCCAGGATCGCCACGGCCAGGCCGGCCAGGGAGACGAACCGCCAGGCAGCGCCGGCGGCCAGGAGCACGGCGACCGCGCCCAGCCAGGCGAGCGGGGCGCGCGGCGCCCGGGTGGAGGCGAGCGGGGCGAGCGCCAGCACGATGGCCAGCGCCACCGTGGCCAGGGCCACCCCTAACCGGGTGTGGGCGCGATCCGGCGCCTGCATGCCTCCACCTCGTAGATCACCTGCTCCAATTCGGTCGGCACGCGCCACTCCACGACCGCCGCGCCGAGCTCCTGGTACCGGTGGCGCAGCGCCTCCCGCTTCAGCGCCCACAGCCGCTCGGCGAGCGCCGCGGCCCGCGCGGGCCGCGGCGTCCGCTGCCGCCGGCCAAAACCACCGCCGCCGAGCCGCCACGCCCCGGGCGCCCCGCCGGCCGCGGCGTCGGGCCTCGACCCCTCCAACAGCGGGGAGACGTCGACGATGGCGAGGTCGTAGCCGCGGGCGAGCAGGTCGAAGAGGGCGGTCACGCCGCGCTCGTCGAGCAGGGGCGTGACGGCGACGATCAGCGCCTTGGGCGGGAGGGTGCGCGACGGCAGGTGGCGGATGCCACGCCAGCCGACGGTCGCGAAGATCTGCGTCTCCATCAGCGTGTCCAGCAGGCGGTACAGCATCGCCTGGCCGGTGCCGGGCTGGAGCCAGCGCACCACGCCGCCGAAGCTCACGAGCCCGACCCGGTCGCGCCTGGCGAGGTAGGCGCTGGCCAGCGAGGCGGCGGCGGAGACCGCGCGGTCCAGGGTGCTGGTCCCCGGCTCGTAGCGGAAGCCGCTCCCGGCCGACCGGAGGTCCACGAAGCTGTCGAGGAACAGCACCACGTCGGTGTTGCGCTCCGGGTGGCGCTCATTCACCCACGGCACTCCCCGACGCGCGGTGGCGCGCCAGTTGATCGACCGGGACCGGTCCCCCGGCATGAACGGCCGCACGTCGGCGAACTCGATGCCGTCGCCGCGCTGGCGGGACACCTGGTTGCCGCTGAACACCTGGGTCTCGAACGGGTGCACCAGCGCTCGCAGGCGAGCGGGCTCGGGATAGACGATCAGGCTCTGGTGCCCGGCCACGAACCACTCCCAGGCGAACAGGCGCAGCGGGTCGTGCGCGCGCAGGTGAACTCCCCCGAGCAGCTGGGCGCCCCAGCGCTCGCAGCGCAGCCGCAGCTCGACGCGCGCGGGCTCGCCGGCGGCCAGCCGGATGGAGCGGGCGCGCGGCTGGCCGGGCAGGCTGAGCCGGTCCGGCACCAGCGGCACCAGCTCCAGGCGTGCCACCGGGGCGGCGGAGCGCACGGTCAGTGTCAGGACGACCTCGTCCCCCTCGACCGCCCGCTCCCGGTCGATGGCGACGTCGAGCTCGACCTCGGGCTCGCGGGCCATGGCCAGCCCGGCGACCACCAGCAGCGCCATGGGCGCGCCGAGCGCGACCAGCTCGGGCCGGCCGAGCGCGAGCCCGGCCAGCAGCGCGGTCGCCGCCAGCCCCGTGTACACCCTCAGCTTGGGCGACGGACGCCTGGTCGGCGCCGGAGCCGCCGGCGCGGTCATGGCAGCCTCACCGCCACCGGGCCGCAGGCTCCCGCCACCCCGCCACCACGGTCAACGCCTCCTGGCGGCCGGCTCCTCGGCCGGCGGGGTCGGCACCTGGTCGAGCAGCTCGCGGACGACCTCCTCGGTGCGCACCCGCCGGACCCACAGCTCCGGCCGCAGGATCAGCCGGTGCGCCAGCGCGGGAACCGCGACCGCCTTGACGTCCTCCGGCGTGACGAAGTCGCGCCCGGCCACGGCAGCCTTGGCGCGCGACAGCTTCAGCAGCGACAGCGTCCCTCGGGGGCTCGCGCCCACCTGGACCCGCGGGCTCGATCGGGTGGCGCCCACCAGCTCGACCATGTAGCGGCCGACGCTGGAGGCGACGTGGACCTGCTCGATCGCCCGCTGCGCCGCGACCACCTGGGCGGCGCCTGCGACCGCGTCGAGCTCGATCTCGTCCGCGCGCCGCTCCAGGCGCCTGGCGACCATCTCCCACTCGGCGTCCGGGGATGGATAGCCCACCTCCAGGCGCAGCAGGAAGCGGTCGAGCTGCGCCTCGGGCAGCGGGTAGGTGCCCTCGTACTCGATCGGGTTCTGGGTGGCGATCACCAGGAACGGCCGCTCCAGCTTGTAGGTCTGGCCGTCGATGGTGACCTGCCGCTCCTGCATCGCCTCCAGCAGCGCCGCCTGGGTCTTGGGTGGCGACCGGTTGATCTCGTCGCCGAGCAGCAGGTTGGTGAACACCGGGCCGGGCCGGAACTCGAAGTCGGCCAGGCGCTGGTTGTAGATGGAGGAGCCGGTCACGTCGGAGGGCATCAGGTCCGGCGTGAACTGCACGCGCGCGAAGCCGAGCCGGGTCACCTGGGCGAAGGACCGCGCGATCAGGGTCTTGGCCAGGCCGGGGAAGTCGTCGAGCAGCACGTGGCCGTCGGCCAGCAACCCGAGCAGCACCAGCTCGAGCGCCTCGCGCTTGCCGACCACCGCACGCTCGACCTGGTCGAGCAGCTCGCGCGAGAGCGAGCAGACCTCGTCCAGGCTGAGGCTTGGGAGGCCGTCGGGCTCGCCGGCCGCCCCGCCGGCACGGCCGCTCACCGCTGCGACACCCCCTCGAGGTCCGCGACGATCCTGGCCAGGACCGGCGGCGGCAGGCCGGGCGACTCGTAGCCGTCGGGCCCCTCCCGGTCGGGTCGGATCAGGTCCCAGACCGCCGGCCCCACCGCGACGCGGGCCGCCTCGGGCTCGGCGTCCAGGTCGATCCCCAGCCGGGCGAACAGCAGCTCCCTGGCGATCGCCCGAAGCTCGGGCCGGAGCCGGTTGTGCACGTAGACGCCACTGGCGCTGGCCAATGCCAGCATGCGGCCGAGCGATTCCAGCTCGGCGGGGGGCGGAGGCCGGGCCGGCCTGTGGTCGAGGACCACGTCCAGCTCGGAGACGCGCGCCGGCGGGTGGGCGAGCTGCACCAGCCGCACCAGCAGGCGCAGCGCCACGGCGCCGAGCACCAGCAGGTACACCGAGACGACCACCTGGCGGCGCTCGGGCGCCAGCTCCAGCGCGGCCACCAGCGCCAGGGTCGCCAGCACCACGACCACACCGCCCCGAACCGCCGAGATGGTCACGGCCGGCCCACCATCCCGCTCCGCTCGGCGTCGCGCCGCTCCCGCGCCTCCGGCTGCTCCCGGGCCGCCTGGAGCGCACGAGCCTGCTCGGCCTCCAGCTCAGCCCGGATGGTGGTCACCGCCTCGATCGCCGCCGCCCGCATGGCCTCGTCGATGGTGTGCTGGCTGAACTTCGCCCGCTCGAACAGGTCGGCCAGGCGCCGGACCGAGGCGGGCTGCACGTTGGCCTGCTCGAGCACGCGCGCGACGTACTCCAGGGGCGCCTCGGCCGCGTGGCGCGGCAGGCCGGCGGCGGCCAGGCCACCCTCCATCCGGATCCAGGCCGCGATCACGGCGCGCCTGGGATCGGGCTCGTCCTCGAGATCGGCCAGGGTTCCCTGGAGCAGCTCGGCGAGCTGTCGCCCGGGCCCGTCCAGCGCGGCGCGGCGCCGGCGCGCCTGCTCGCTCCGCAGCACGATGGCCGCGGCCAGGCCGGCGAGCAGGACACCGACCACCACGAAGGGGATCCAGCCGGGATCGCCGCCGATCAGCCGGCCGCCGGGGCTGGCGGCCGGGCCCGCCGGGCTGGTCGGCGAAGGCGCCGGCCGCAGGCCGGGGAAGCCCAGCCGGTCGAGCCATCCGAGCCGGCGCAGCAGCGCCAGCAGCAGCACGAATCCCATCAGCATCAGGGGCACGAACAATGGGTTCCGCCGGGGGCGCACCAGCTGGTTCTTGCCGGGCAGCATCGTCCAGGCGGCGACCGCGAGGCCCGCCAGGACGGTGACCAGCGCGAGCAGCCCGAGCGTCTGGAGGAGGGCGGACGGGAAGCGGGGCGTGCCGGCGCCGGAACCGGGGGCACTCCGCAGGCTGCCGGCCGCCACCAGCGCGAGCAGCACCACCGCGGCCAGCAGCGGCCAGATCCGTCGCCCGCCGGTCGGTCGCTGGGCCGTGCCGCGACGGGACGCCTTGGGCGCCTGCTGTCCCACCATTTCGCCGCTCCCTGCTCGGTGCACCAGAGCGTAACCCACGATCAGGTCATCTCGACAGGCGCTGTCCACAGCCCCCGCCGGCCAGGCGCCGCTACGGCGGCAGCACCGCCTCGATCGCCGTACCGAGCGTCTCGATCGTCTCATCGACCTCGGCGTCGGTGATCACCAGGGGCGGTCCGAGGACCAGCAGGTCGCCGTCGCCGCCGGCCACATGGCCGGTCGACGAGTACACCAGCAGGCCCCGGTCCCGCGCCGCCGCGACCACGCGCTCGGTCACCCGCCGGCCGCGGGCAAACGGCGTCCGCCGGCTCCGGTCGGCCACCAGCTCGACCCCGACCAGCAGGCCGAGGCCGCGGACGTCGCCGACGGCCGGATGGCCGTTCAGCCGCGCCTGGAGACCCGTGCGCAGCCGCTTGCCCTGGGTCTGCGCGGCGGCGACCAGGTCGCGCTCCCGCAGGACCCTGAGCACGGCCGCCCCTGCGGCCGCCCCGACCAGGTGGTGCGAGTAGGTGAACCCGTGGGTGAAGCCACGCGTGGAGATGGTCTCGTGAACCCGGCCGCTGGCGACCGCCAGGCCGAGCGGCCAGTAGCCGGAGGCGGCGCCCTTGGCCGCGACCAGGATGTCGGGCCGCACGCCCCAGTGGTCGCTGCCGAACCAGCGACCGGTGCGGCCGAAGCCGGTCATGACCTCGTCGGCGACGACCAGCACGCCGTGGCGCCGGCAGACCTCGACCACGGCCGGCCAGTAGTCGTCGGGCGGGACCGCCGCGCCGAGCGCCGCGCCCGCGATCGGCTCGGCCACGAACGCCGCCACCTCGTCGGCGCCGGCGTCCACGATCGTGCGTTCGAGCGCGGCGGCATAGCGGGCGCCGCAGCCGCGTGGATGCGTGTCCGGGAAGGGACAACGATATTCGTAGGCGGCCAGGGTGTGCCGCGCCTGGCCGAGCCAGGGCCGGTAGGGGGCGCGCAACGGCTCCCGGCCGCCCAGGTCCAGCGCCGCGATCGTGTTGCCGTGGTAGGCGCCCCAGCGGCCCACCACCACGTGGCGGTCCTGCCCCATGGCCAGGTGGTAGGCGCGGGCCATCTTCAGGGCGGTCTCGATCGCCTCGCTGCCGCCCGAGACCGGGTAGACCCGCGCGTCGTCGACCGGCACCACCGCGGCCAGCTCCTCGGCGTAGGCCTCCAGGGCCTCGGAGGTGAAGGTGGTGCCGTGGGCGTAGGCGACCTCGGCGGCCTGCGCGCGGATGGCGTCCGCCACAGATTCGACCCCGTGGCCGACGCCGACCACCACGGCGCCGCCCGCCGCGTCCAGGTAGCGCCTCCCGCCGGCGTCCCAGAGCTCGCAGCCGCGGCCCCGGACCACCCTCGGCAGCCCCTGCCCACGCCCGAACACGTGGCCCCGGCTCACCGCACGTAGGCTCCGTGCGGGTCGAGCTCCTCGCGGATGAGGCGGAGCTCCTCGGCGCTGGGGTCGGGAGTCGTCTGCAGGTCGGGGGCGACCCGCAGGTCCCAGCCGGTGGCGGCGCGGACGTCGTCCAGGCTCACGCCGGGATGGATGGCGGCCAGCCGCATCTCGCCGGTCAGCGGGTCGAAGTCGTAGCGGCCCAGATCGGTCACGACCACCGTCGGCCCCTTGCCCTGCCAGCCCTTGGCGGCCCGGCCGCTGGCGCCGCCGAGGTTGCCCGGGCTGGTGCGGAAGTCGATCCGCTCGACGAACGAGCGGGACGACTGGCGCATCAGGACGAACACCTCGCGCGCGTTGATGGCGATCTCGCAGGCGCCGCCGGAGCCGGGCAGGCGCACCTTGGGCCGGGCGTAGTCGCCGATCACAGTGGTGTTGATGTTGGCGTGCCGGTCGAGCTGGGCGGCGCCGAGGAAGCCAACGTCGACCAGGCCGCCCTGGAGGAAGTACTGGAACAGCTCGACCATGCCCATCACCGAGGTGGCCCCGGTGACCAGGCCGGGGTCGCCGATGGACAGCGGCAGGCGCTGCGGCCGCGACCCGTAGACGCCCGACTCGTAGATCAGCTCGATCTCGGGCGCGACCGTTCGCTGGGCCAGCGCGACCGCGATGTTGGGCAGGCCGATGCCGACGAAGCACACACGATGCCCGGCCAGCGCCCTGGCGCCGGCGACCACCAGCATCTCGGAGCGCGACCAGCCCGCGCCGTCGCCGCTCACCCATAGCTCCCGTAGTCGACGCTGCCGGATGGGGCCGGTCCGGGCCGCAGCTCCTTCCAGCGGGCCTCGCCGAGCTTGGCGAGGTACTCGGCGTGGTCGGCGGTCGAGTGGACCCACTCGTCCAGCCAGGCCTCCAGCCGCTCGGGGTCGCGGCTGATCGCCTCCCACTCGAGGTAGAACCGGTTGTCGCGGTCGTAGTAGCCCTGCGCGAACGAGGGGTGCGCGCCGCCTGGGCAGACCACCACGGCGTCGACCTTGAGACCGGGGATCAGCGTCCGGTTGGGATCGGCGCGGACCACGGCCTCCTCGACCAGCTCCTCGACCACCACGATCACCCGGCGGGCGGCGAACGCCGCCTCCCGCTGGCAGCCGAGCAGGCCCCAGACCTGGGTGTTGCCGAGCTGGTCGGCGCGCTGGGCGTGCACGATGGTCACGTCCGGGCGCAGCGGCGGCACCGCGGCGACGACCTCGTCGCCGAAGGGCGAGGCCACCTGCCGGATGTTGGGGTTGACCGCCGGCAGGTCGCTCTCGTCGTAGGAGCGCAGCGGGAAGAACGGCAGGTTGGCGGCGCCGGCGGTGTAGCGCCCGACCATGCCGAAGTGGGAGTACTCCTCGATCTCCAGCGGCTCGGGATCGGCGCGCTCGATGCGCCGCCGGATGGCGTGCAGCGACCCCGCGCCGGGGTTGCCCATCCAGGAGAAGACCAGCTTGCGGGCAACTCCGCCGGCCACCATCTGGTCGTAGATCACGTCAGGGGTCAGCCGGCACAGCTCCAGGTCGCGCCTGCGCTGGCGGATGATCTCGTGCCCGGCGGCGAACGAGATCAGGTGGGTGAAGCCCTCGATGGCGACCGTGTCGCCGTCGTGGACCAGCTCGGCGACCGCGTCACGCATGCTGGCGACCTTCCCCGGCATCGTGGTCACCGCACCTCCGCCTCGAACGAGGTCGCCACCTCGTCGAGCGATTCGGCCAGCAGCCGCAGGGCCGTCTGGCACTGCTCCCGGTCGATCACCAGTGGCGGTGACAGCCGCACCGCGCTCTCCCCCGCTTCCAGGACCAGCAGGCCGCGGCGGAAGGCGCCGAGCTGCAGCTCCTCGGCCAGGTGGCCGCTCGGCAGCTCCAGGGCGAGCATCAGCCCGACCCCGCGAACGTCCTCGATCAGCCAGGGGTAGCGGGCGCGCAACTGGCGCAGGCCCCCGATCAGGAACTCGCCCTGCTCGCGGGCGTTGTCGAGCAGCCGCTCGCCGCGCAGCACCTCCAGCGTGGCGAGGCCGGCCGCGCACGGCAGCGGGCTGCCGCCGTAGGTGGAGCCGTGCGCGCCGGGCCTCCAGGTCATCAGCTCGTCGCGGGCGATGAAGGCGCCGAGCGGCAGGCCGGAGGCGATGCCCTTGGCCGAGCAGAGGATGTCCGGCTCGACGCCGGTGTGCTCGATCGCCCACATCCTGCCGGTCCGGCCGGCGCCGGACTGGACCTCGTCGGCGATCAGCAGGATCCCGTGGCGCTGGCAGGTCGCCTTGAGCTTGGCCAGCCAGCCGGGCGGCGGGACGACGTAGCCGCCCTCGCCGAGGATCGGCTCGACGATCACCGCGGCGACCTCGCCCGGGTCGACCTCGTAGCGGAACAGCGTCTGCTCGAGGTAGTCGACGGTGGCCAGCTCGCAGTCGGGATAGCTGAGGTTGAGCGGGCAGCGGTGGCAGTAGCCGTAGGGGGCGTGGAGCACGCCGGGCAGCAGCGGCCCGAAGCCCGCGTGGTACCTGGCCTTGGACGCGGTCAGGCTGACCGAGCCGTAGGTCCGCCCGTGGAAGGCTCCGAAGAAGCTGATCACGTACTGGCGGCCGGTCGCGGCCCTGGCCAGCTTGACGGCGCCTTCCACCGCTTCGGTGCCGGAGTTGGTGAGGAACACCCTGGCGGGGGCGGACATCGGCGCCGTGCCGGCCAGGGCGTCGCACAGCTCCGAATAGATCGGCAGGTAGAAGTCGCTTGCCGAGTAGTGCAGCAGCTCGCCGGCCTGGCGCCTGACCGCGGCGACCACCGTGGGGTGGGCGTGGCCGGTGGAGGCGACCGCGATGCCGGCGTTCATGTCCAGGAACAGGTTGCCGTCGACGTCCTCGACCACCGAGCCGAAGCCCCGCCTGGGCACGAGCTCGTAGGCGCGCGGCAGCGACGGGCTGGTGACCCGGGCGTCGCGCTCCAGCACCCTGCGGCCCTCGGGGCCGGGGACGTCGGTGACCAGATCGGGGACGGGCCGGCCAGGGTCCAGCCATGCGCCCGGCTCCTCGGCGGCCCATGGGGCCCCGGGCGAGGCCGACGGGGTAGCCCCGCCCGGGGCGGTCGCCCTCCGATTCACCGGATCACCGTCTGGGATTGCTCGCGCATGAACTGCTGGACGTAGTAGAGACCACCGCCGGCACGGCCGGAGCTCCCGGAGCCCTTCCACCCGCCGAACGGCTGGACGCCGGGCCAGGCGCCGGTGGTCGCACCGGCCCGGCGGTTGACGTACACCACCCCCGCCTGCGCGGTGTCGAGGAACCGCTGGACCTCGTCCTCGGCGGCCGAATAGAAGCCCGCCGTCAGCCCGTACTCGGTGTCGTTGGCGAGCTGGAAACCCTGCTCGAGGGAGTCTACTCCAGCGATGGCCACGAACGGCACGAACAGCTCGTCCTTGAAGAGGCGATGGTCGACGGGCAGGTCGGCGACCACCGTCGCCGCCACGTAGTTGCCGTCCGGCAGGTCGCGGCTGCCGGCCAGCAGCTCGCCGCCCGCCAGCACGCGGCCCTCCTTGCTGGCCTCCTCGACGGCCTGGCGGTAGCGGTCGACCGCGTCCTGGTCGATCACCGGCCCCATGTAGACGGGCCGCTGCACCGGGTCGCCGATCACCACCGCGCGGGCGCGCTCGACCAGCCTGGCCTGGAACTCCTCCAGCGCCGGCCGCTCGACGTAGACGCGCGAGCACGCCGAGCACTTCTGCCCGGAGTAGCCGAACGCGGAGCGGGCGACCCCCTCGGCCGCCAGGTCGAGGTCGGCCTTGGCCGAGACCACCGTGGGGTTCTTGCCGCCCATCTCGATCACGGTGGGCTTGGGGTAGGCGGTGGCGAAGGTCTTGTAGACGTGCATGCCGACCGCGTAGGACCCGGTGAAGGTGATGCCGTCGACTCCGGGGTTGCGGACGATCGCGGCGCCGACCTCGTCCCCGCCGGGGAGGAAGTGGAAGGCGCCCGCCGGCACGCCGGCGTCCCGCAGGCACTCGTACAGCTTGACCCCGGTGAACGAGCCCTGCGGCGAGGGCTTGAACAGCACCGTGTTGCCGGCGACCAGCGCCGCCCCCGAGGGTCCGGCCGCCAGCGCCATCGGGAAGTTGAACGGGCTGATCACCGCCCACACCCCGTAGGGCCGCAGCACGCTGCGGGTGTGCTCGTACTCGAAGAGCTGGCTCATCTTGTGGTCGAAGCCGTCGTTGGCCTGGACCTGGTCGCAGTAGTAGCGGATCAGGTCGGCCGCCTCCTCGACGTCGCCGAGCGCCTCCAGCCGGTTCTTGCCGACCTCCAGGCTCATCAGCGCGGCCACCGCTCGCGCCAGGGCGTCTCCGCCCAGGCGGGCGCCGCGGCCCTGGCAGAGGTGACCGCGTCCTGGATGTCGCGCTCGGTGGCCGCATGGAAGCTCGCCAGCTTGAGACTGTGATCATTAGGGCTCACCAGCTCGAAAACCGCCCCGTCGTCGCGCGCCTCGCCATTTACATACGTCGGGAAGGTCTGCCCGAGCCAGGACCTGGCGGTGGCGACGCCCTGCTCGTAGGCGGCGTGCAGGTCCTCGTTGTCGGCGGAGAGGGTGGCGTAGGTGACGCGGAACTTGGCCATGCGCTGCTCCCTTCATCGGGCCTGGCGTCGAGTCATCGTTGACGGGCGGCGTGGCCCGGCCGTTGGCTGATCCGTGGTCCGAGCCGCTCTGGAGTCGAGTCTACGTCCAGCCGCCGAAGCTGAACGCCGCGTCCATGGCCAGCTCCTCGGGCCCGTGCGCCAGGCGCCCGCCGACCATCGTGAACACGGCGTCGACCTGCTCCAGCTTGCTCGGGTCGACCGCCAGCACGTCGCCGGGAAAGGCGGTCAGGTCGGCGCGCTGGCCGGCCTGGATCCGGCCGGTGGTCCGCTCCTGCCTGGCCAGCACGCGCCCGCCGAGGGTGAACAGCTCCAGCGCGACCGGCAGGCCGAGGCGCTGCGACGCGCGGTGGTGGTGGACGGCGGCGGCCACGCCGTGCCAGGGATTTAGGGGGGTCACGCTGGAGTCCGACGAGCCCCCCATCGGCACGCCGCGACGCCACAGATCGGCGAAGGGGTTCATGCTCTTTGCCCGGCGGGAGCCGAGCCGGTGCTCGTACATCCCGTCGGGGCGGCCCCAGGCGGCGTCGAAGGCCGGCTGGACGCCGGCGGCCAGCCCCAGCTCGGCCATGCGGTCGGCGCCGTCGGAGCCGAGCAGCTCGACGTGCTCGATCCGGTGCCGGCAGGCGGCGAAGGGCGCGTGGCCGACCGCGCGCACGGCGCGGCGGGCACAGCGCAGCGCCTGGCCGATGGCGCGGTCGCCGATGGCGTGGACGCCGACCTGGATGCCGGCCATGGTCGCCCGCACGTAGAGGTCGGTCAGCTCCGCGTCGTCGTGGTAGAGCGAGCCACGCGTCTCCGGGCGGTCGTCGTAGGGGGTGGACAGGGCGGCGCTGTGCGAGCCCAGCGAGCCGTCGAGGAACAGGTCGCCGCCGACCTGGGACAGCTTGCGATCCACCACGTATTCCAGGTCGAAGGCGCCCCAATAGCACACGACCTGGAGCGGCAGGGCGTCGAGCCGGCCGAGCAGCAGCTCGAAGTCGCGCCGGCTGGAGACGTCGGGACCGCCCATCTCGTGGACGCACACCACCCCGCGCCGGGCCGCCAGGGCCAGCGCCTGGTCCTGGGCCGCCACCAGGGTGGCCTTGGGGAGCTGGCCGAGCGCGTGGCGGCGGGCGCGGTGGTTGGCGTCGTCGCGGACCACCCCGGTGGGGACGCCGTCGGTCCCCCGGTCGCAGCCGACCGCGGCCAGCGCTCCCGCGTCGCCGAGGACCTCCAGGGTGGCCAGCCCCTGGTGGCCGTCGACCCGCGAGAGGTACACGGCGCGACCGCCGGCGGCGGCGCCGAGCGCCTCGGGGGTGGGCAGCTCAGGGCTGGTGAAGGTGGTCTCGTCGTAGCCGTCGCCCCACACCAGCCCGCCGCCCGAGCGCCGCGCCGCGGCCGCGACCCGCTCGAGCAGGTCCGCGGCGGAGCGGGCGCCGCGCAGGTTGGCACCGTGCGCGCCCAGCCCGGTGGCGGTGAGGTGAACATGGGAGTCGACGAAGCCGGGCAGCAGGGTGACGTCGCCGAGGTCGACGACCCGGTCCGCGCCCAGCGAGCCGGCCTCGGCCGCCGGGGCCACCGCGGCGATGCGGCCCTCGTGCACCAGCACCGCGACGTCGCGGCGGCGGCCGAAGGCGCCGCCGCCCCCACCATGGGCCGGCTCGCCCCCGGCGCCCCAGGCGGTACGAGCGACGAGCGCAAGGCCAGGCACAGACCAACGACCTCCTCGAGACGGCGCGCCCATGATCGTCCAGGCAGCGAGCCGATCGGCTCGTGGCGGCACGCGGCGCGGCTCCGACAATATCGGACGAACCTACCCAGGTTGTAAAGCCCAACCTGAAGGCTCCCCGATGGTAGCGACACGGCCCGACGTGGCGAGCCGGAGGGCTCGACTCGGGCAACAGACGCTGGGGGGCTTGCGGGGATACGGATATACTCCTACGCAGGGGTCGCAGGTCGAGGAAGGCGGGATGCCTTGAACAACGTCATGCGCTACACCTTCAAGAAGACGCTGAAGATCCTGCTCTGGATCCTCGTGCTCTACGCGATCGCCCTCCCCATCCTGTACCTGATGTACCGGATGAACCGCGGGCTCGACTGGTGGAGCGTCCTCGGCGGTGATCCCAGGGTCTCGCCCGAATTCCGGGGCTACCTGATCCAGACGCACCACCCGCTGGCCCCGCCGTTCAACATCTGGAAGGTCACGACGGCGCTGCCGTTCACCATCCTCAGCGTGCTCACCCTGGTCATCTACCTCGTGATGTTCATGGTGATCCAGTTCGCGGGGCTGTTCTGGTTCCTGTCCCGCGGCCGCACCTACGTGATCTACCCGCGCGAATACGACGTCACCTTCGACGACGTGCGCGGCCAGCCGGAGATCGTGGCCTCGACCAAGGAGGCCCTCGCCCTGTTCCAGGGCTTCAAGAAGTTCCGCGACGCCGGCGGCTACCCACCCCACGGCATCCTCTTCGAGGGCCCGCCCGGCACCGGGAAAACGCTGCTCGGCAAGGCGATCGCCGGCTCGGCCAAGGTGCCGTTCGTCTTCGCCTCGGGGACCAGCTTCAGCAACATGTTCATGGGCGTGGGCAACCTTCGGATCGCCTCGCTGTTCCGCAAGGCCCGCAGGCTGTCCAAGAAGTACGGCGGCTCGGTGATCTTCATCGACGAGCTGGACGCGGTCGGCGGCTCCCGGGGCGCCATCTCCAGCGCGATGGTCGCCAGCCCGCCCTCGCAGAGCCCGCGGCGCTTCGTCATGCCGGGCGGCATGGGCATGGGGATGGGCGGCATGCTGGTCAACGAGCTGCTGATCCAGATGGACGGCATGACCATGCCGAAGGGCCTCTGGCGCCACGTGCGCCGGATCCTGCACCTCGGCAAGCCCAAGATCCCGCAGTACAACGTCATGGTCATCGGCGCCACCAACCAGGCCGCCACCCTGGACCCCGCGCTGCTGCGGCCCGGCCGCTTCGACCGCAAGCTGCACGTCGGCCGGCCGACCGGCTCCGGCCGCGAGGACATCCTCAAGTACTACCTCGACAAGGTCCCGCACGAGCCGGTCGACATCGCCCGGCTGGCCCGCGCGACCTACGGGTTCAGCCCGGCGCAGATCAAGAACCTGGTCAACGAGGCGCTGATCTACGCGCTGATCGACGGGCGCGACAAGCTGACCTTCGCCGACCTGTGGACGGCCAAGGTCACCGAGGAGATCGGCCTCAAGGACGCCACCAAGATGTCGGCCAGGGACCGCCAGATGGTCGCCTTCCACGAGGCTGGCCACGCGGTGCTCGCCTACGTCCTGCTGCTCGACCAGCAGATCCAGGTCGCATCGATCCTCAAGCGCCGCGACACGCTGGGGGTCGTCTACCACACCCCGCTGGAGGAGACCCACACCAACCTGCGCGAGGACATGCGCCGCGACATCGTGGTCTCGCTCGGCGGCATGGCCGCCGAGGAGATCTGGTTCGGGGACACCACCGGCGGCCCGGGCTCCGACCTCGCCAACGCCACCTATCGTGCCGCGGTGATGCTCGGGTTCCTGGGCATGGGCGACAGCCTCATCGCCTACTCGCTGCTCGGCGACAACCCCTACACCGGCGGGTCCATCCAGGCGATCCTCGAGGACCCGAAGAACCGCGACGCCATGCGCAGCCTGCTGATGGGGTGCAAGCACGACGCGGTCGAGCTGCTGCGGCGCAACGAGCCGGCCATCCGGGCGCTCGCCGAGCGGCTGCTGGAGCGGGACGAGGTCCAGGGCGAGGAGATCGAGGAGATCATGATGTCCAAGGGCGTCGCCAGGGCGACGCCCGCCTTCCGGCCCGTGCTCGAGCTGCTCGGCCAGGACTGGCACCAGCCCGCGCTGGTCGAGGCGCGGCCGAACCCGACCCGCGACCCGCTCGAGCGGCAGCCGAACGTCGACGGCGGCAACGGCGAGGTGAACCCCTCGGCTCCGGCGGCCGCGCCCTACGTCCCGCCGGCGCAGCCGCCCACCGCGGGGCCGACCATCCGCCGCTCGACCTCCTCACCGAGCGAGTTCGAATGGTGAGGCGCCAGCGCCGCTGACGCACTGCCGAGCGGGCCGCGCCCAGGTGGCGCGGCCCGCTCGGCGTTCCGGGGAGTCGATCAGGGAGCCATGGCGAGCCCGGCGACGCTGATCGCCGCCCAGACCACCTCCGGGTGGAAGATGTCGCTGTGCGCGCCGGACGGCGGCCCGCCCTGGGAGATCACCGCGTCGCCGTTCAGGTTGGTGAAGCTGCCGTGCGCGAGCTGGTAGGGCTGGCCGACCGGTCCCAGCGGCAGCTCCGAGGCGGCGCACGCCTGGGCGCCGTCGTGGCCCATGGCGCCCCAGCGGAACAGCAGGTCCGAGGCGGCGGCGGAGTCGTCCCGGGAGCTGAGCGAGGCCAGCGGGTAGATCTTGCCGACCGCCAGGTCGTGGACGGAGAACGACGCCGCCAGCGGCCCGTCCACGCGGCGCGCCATGCCCTTGAGCGCGCCGCCGCGGCGCCGGTCGTCCGGCAGCGCGTCGGCGAACGCGAAGTGGGAGAAGGCGCCCTGGAGCAGCAGCAGGGACTTCACCGGCGAGGCGCCCGCCCCGGGGTCGGGCAGTCCCGCCAGGGTGAACGACACCAGCCGCGCGCCGAAGCTGTGGCCGATCAGATGGACCCGCAGCTCCGGCGCGGCCGCGGCGAGCCGCCCGACCAGCGGTCCGAGGCCGGCCTGGCCGACCACGCCGGCGCGCTTCTTCATCTCGAAATAGGTGAGCTGCCGCAGCGCCTCCTTGGCGCCGTCCCACAGGCGCGAGAACGGGCTGCCGATCCCGGCGGCGCCGCCCTCGCCGGCCGGGGCCGGCACGGCGCGGGCGAAGCGGGTGAACAGCGCCTGCGGGTCGTCGGAGACCATCGCGACCTCGCCGCCGTCCTCGCCGGCGGGGCGAGCGTCCTCCCCGGTCGCCAGCTCGCCCATCAGCGACTGGAAGCGGCGCAGCGCCCGGGGGTCGTCGGGGCGGTCGGCGAGCAGGCCGCCCAGCTGCTCCAGGGCCGCCCGCTGCTCCGGCGTGGTGAACACGTCCGTGAGGTCCTCGACGAGCGCGCGGTCCGCCGGCGGGCCGACCGCGTCGGCCAGCGCCGCGGCGCCGCCAGCCGAGCCGGGGATGGTCTCGTCCGCCCAGCGCTTGGCCGGCCAGATCACCCCGGCGAAGCCGAGCCCGGCGCCGCCGCCGGTCAGCAGGCCCGGGACCTGCTCGAAGAAGCGCCGGTAAAGACTGGTCGCCTGGCCCCGGTCGTTGTTCCAGCCGTGGGCGAACACCATCAGGTCGGTGACGCCCAGCCCGGGCGCGCCGCTGATCAGCGTGTCGGCGTCGCCGGCGTTCGGACGCCCGTTGTCGTCGAAGGCCACCTCCCAGTACGGCAGCCCGGCGATCTCCCCCATCGTTGCCCCTCCTGTCCTGCCGTGGCCCGGCTCCCGTGCCGGGCCTCGCCTACACGGACTGGATCGCCCGCATCAGGTCGACCAGCCCACTGCCCTGGAAGTAGTGCTCGCGCCCGAGCGAGGTGGCGGACTCGAGGAAGATCCGCTTCACCCGGTCGGGCTGGCCGATGAACTCGCGACGGATCGAGAGGAAGGCCGCGATCGCCCCAGAGACGTGCGGCGCGGCCATGCTGGTGCCGCTGTCCTCGACGTAGACCGCCACCTGCCTGGGGCCGGGCGGCGGCGCGTCCGGGCTGACGCTGGCCAGCTCCTTGCCAGCGGCGCACGAGGTGATCCGCTCGCCCGGGGCGACCAGGTCCGGCTTGGCGCGGCCGTCGCCGGTGGGGCCCTTGGACGAGAAATACGAGACGCCGTAGGTGTGCGGCATGTCGCGGTGGGTGGCGCCGACGGTGATGGCCAGCTCGGCGTTGCCCGGGTCGTTGATGGTCATGGTCAGGCCGACGTCGGTCTGCCGCTGGAAGGAGCTGAGCGACCCGTAGCCGGTGTTGCCGGCGGCGACCACCACGACCACGCCGGAGCGCACCAGCCGGTCGACCTCGGCGCAGATCGGGCTCTGGCCGCAGGCGAACCATTTGGCGTCGAACTCGTAGCCCACGGACAGGTTGACCCCTTGGACCCGCAGCAACTTGCCGGAGCCGTTCAGCTCCTTGCGGACGTACTCGAGCGCCCGCACGACGTTCATAGAGCTGCCGCCGCCGTTGTCGTCGAGCGCCTTCAGGCTGACCAGCTTGCATTCGGGGGCCATGCCGGCCAGTGTCCGCGGGTCCACCTTCCTCTCGTGGAGGCGCGGCAGGCCCGGCTGGTTGGGGTCCACGACACGCTCCACCACCCGGAGCTGGACGCCGCGGGCGCCGACGTGCCGGGCGGCCAGCCCGCCGGCGATGATCCCGGCGACGTGGGTGCCGTGGCCGAACCCGTCCCGCAGGGCGGCGCCGCGCTCGGGTCTGCCCGGCAGGGTGAAATCCCTGTGCAGGTCCGCGACGTCGCCGCCGAGCGTGTCGTGGGCACGGAAATGCTGATGGTCGGCGTCGATGCCGGAGTCGATCACCGCCCAGCTGATGCCCCGCCCGCCGGCGCCGTAGGAGCGCCGCGCGGCGTCCGCCTTCACGGTCGAGCACGACAGGTCGATCAGCGGGTTGACCGGGAAGTCCGGCCAGATCCGGTAGAGGGCGGTCCGCGCCGGGTCGGTGTCGACCATGTCGGCGGCGACCAGCGCCCGCACCTGCTCGACCGAGAGCCGGCAGCGATAGTAGGTCTCGGCGACCAGCTCCGGCTCCGGGTCGAGCCGCTCCCCCGGCAGCCCCTGGTACAGCTCGAGGAAGCGGCGCGTGGCCCCGGTCAGACCCTCGTGGTGGCGCAGGTTGAGCTCGATGACCACCGGCAGCGGCTCGCTCTCGCCCGCCGGGAAGCCCAGCCGCTGGCGCTCGGCCGGGTCCAGCAGCGCGTCGGCCACGATGGTCCGCCGCACCAGCGGCGGGCCGTAACGGGACGGGCCGGTTCCAGGCGTCGAGCTCGGACCGGACGCCGCGGGATCATCGGGCGAAACCGTGGGCATGCACGCGCTCCTGGCAGCAAGGCAGTCACCGACACTGGACGCATACTAGAACGTTCGAGGCGCCGTTGCGGAGCGATCCGCGCGATTCAGGCCTTCAGGTTCGCGCCGACCCGGACGGCGTCGACGCCCGCGGCCAGCTCCGCGGTCAGGCTGGGCGCCGGCGAGGTCGGGCAGTCGACCACCAGCAGCGGCGAGAGCTGCGGCTGTCCCTGCCCGATCACGGTCTGGCGCGAGCACACCAGGCGCTTGCCGTCGCGCACGTCGACGCTGACCGGGAAGGCGCCGAGCTCCCTGCCGACCTCCCCGCCGGTGTCGGCGAGCGAGAGCACCACCACCACCCGCCCGGCGCCGACGAAGGCGCTGGCGACCCGCAGCGGCAGCGTGGAGCCCCCGGCGCCGCCGTCCGCGCGGGCGACGGGCAGGTTGAGGCTGGAGGTGGTGGGGTCGACCGCCCGCATCGGCGGGCGGGCCGGCCAGTTGCCGCCGGTGTTCAGGCCGACCTGGTCCTGGCCGGCCGTCGACGCGGAGACGAGCAGGTCGTCGAGCTCGATGCTGGCCAGCGTCTCCACCGACGGCGTCGGCCCGAGGTCCACCAGGTAGCCGCCGGCCGGGCCGGCCGACTGGACCGGCACGGCCTCCACGCCGCCGATCTGGCGGCTGTCCGGCTCGGCGAACACCCCGCCGCCGGCGTCGACCAGGTGCAGGCCGGTGATGCCGAGCAGGCGCTGACCATTGGCGAGGCCGTCTACCCGCAGCGTGAGCGAGCCGGCGTTGTCGCTGGTCTGGACGTCGCCGTTGACGGTGTCGCTGGGGATGCGGCTGAGCGACACCGCCTCGACGCGGATCCCGTTGCTCGGCTTGCTCCGCCAGCCGAGCTGGCGCTGGAGCTCGACCGCCTGCGGCGCGGTGGTCTGGGTGGTGGCGCTGGCCGACCGCTGCGCCGATGCCGCCGATCCGCCGGTGCCGCGGCCGGCGACGAACGCCAGGCCCACCAGCACCAGGGCGGCCACGGCCAGCGCGACCCGCAGGCGCCCACGCGGCGGCGCCTCCGCCACCGCGCTGACCTCGGTGACCGCCTCCTCCGCTGGCCTGGCGGCGGGCCGGGCCGGCCGCTCGTCCAGCTCGACCAGTGGCGCCTGGCACTCCGGGCAGGTCCCTTCGGCCTCGCGGACCGCGTCGCAGCGCGGGCACCAGCCCCTCATCGCTGCCCGCCGCGCTGGTCGACCTGCCAGGGACCCGTCAGCAGCTGGCTCCGCATCACCCTGGCCACCACTTCGAAGGGCATCCGCCCCTGGCCACGGGGCGTGCTGGAGGCCAGGTCCCTGGCGGTGAACTCGACGACCGTGTCGCCGCCCTCGGCGGTGTCCTCGAAGGAGCCGACCTGGCCGCCCGCGCCGCCGGTGGAGACCGAGATGTCGGCGGCGGCCAGGCTCTCCTCCGACGCCTCCTGCCCCGGCTGGGAGAGCAGTACCACCACGCGGCCGTCTCGGTAGGTGGCGCCCATCACCCTGACCGTCTCGCAATCCACGCAGGCCACCTCGAGCGAGCAGGTCGGGCAGGTGCCCTGGCGGTCGGGCGCGGTCTGCGGGGAGGTGTCCATCGACCGCTTCAGCTCGGCGTCGACCAGCGCCCCACGCAGGGTCTCGCTGGACCGCCGCAGCTCGATGATCTGCGCGACCGTGGCGCCGGCCACCGCGTTGGGGTCGATCCGGCGGGTGAGCGAGACCGTGCCACGGACGCTGCCGCCGCCGAGGCTCACCAGCTCGTCGGCGGCCAGCGGCTCGTTCGGCCTCCCGACGGCCAGCTCCCGGCCGGCGGAATCGGTGAGCCGCAGACCGATCACGCCCCCGAAGGTCCACTCGCGCTCCAGGCCGCCGACCTCGAGGTCGATCTGGGTGGTGCCGCCGCTGGCGGTGATCCGGTCCAGCGTCAGGGTCACGGTGCCGTGCAGCACCCTCCAGCCGAACACTCGGGAGACGTCGGTCGACAGGCCGCCACCCGGCAGCGGCCGCCCGCTGGCCCGGGTGGTGGCCGACGCCGAGGCCGAGCTGGAGGGGCGGCTCGAGCGGCCGCCCGCGAACGCGCCCGCCACCAGCGCGAGCGTGACCGCGGCGATGGCCACCGCCCGCGCCAGCGGCAGCAGGGACCGCAGCCGCTGCGCCAGCGCGTCGCGCCCGCCGCGCCACCCCATCGTGCGGGCGAGCTGGGGCAGCGCCACCAGCGAGGCGGAGCAGACCGGGCAGGGCGAGCCTGGCCTCCAGGCCCGCAGCTCGTCGCAGCGGGCGCACCAGGCCTGGCGGCGTTGCCCGACCATCGTGAGCACTACCCCGGGACCACCCGCAGGTCGCGGGAGGTGCGGTTGAGCCGCCGGGCGCCAGGCGCCGGCGCCGCGGAGCTTGCGGCCGGGCCGGCCGGGGCCGTGCACACGACGACGTCCTCGATGCGGGCGCCGAAGCGGCCCTGGAGGTAGATGCCCGGTTCGACCGAGAACGCCATGCCCTCGACCAGGCGCTCGGTGTTGCCGGCGACGATGTAGGGGTCCTCGTGCTCCTCCAGCCCGATGCCGTGGCCGGTGCGGTGGATGAAGTGCTCGCCGTGGCCGGCGGCCGCGATCAGCTGGCGGCAGGCGGCGTCGACGGCCTCGGCCGGCACCCCCTGGACGGCCGCCTCGCAGCCGGCGCGCTGGGCCCGCCGGAGCACCTCGTACAGCTCTTCGAACCCGGCGGGCGGTTCGCCGACGACCAGCGTGCGGGTGGTGTCGGAGCCGTAGCCGTCCAGGCGGCCGCCGATGTCGACCACCACCGGGTCCCCCGGCCGGATCACGCGGTCGCCGGGCACGTGGTGCGGGCTGGCGCTGTTGGGCCCGGAGCCGACGATCACGAACAGGGTCTCGTCGTGGGTGGCGCGGATGGCGGCGTCCAGGTCGCGGGCGACCTCGCGCTCGCTGCGGCCGGCCCAGCGCAGGTCGGCGAGCCCGTCGATCACGCTGTCGATGGCGGCGGCCACGCGCGCCAGCGCCTGGATCTCGGCGGCGTCCTTGACCATGCGCAGCGAGCGGGTGACGGTCGAGGCGACGGTGAAGGAGGCCCCCGGCAGCGCCTCCTGGAGGCGCAGCAGGAACGCGCTCCAGAGCTGGTCCCCGACGGCCAGCCGCCCCCGGGCGATGCCGGCGCTCTGCAGGGCGTCGCGCACCAGGGCGACCGGGTCGTCGGTCTCCTCCCAGGCGAGCAGGTCGACCTCGAGGTCGCCCAGGTGCTCGCTGGCCAGCGGCGCCTCCAGCGCCGGCACCAGCAGCCGCGGGGTGCCCTCGGCGGGCACCACCAGCATGGTCAGCCGCTCCAGCCCCGGCGGCAGGTAGCCGGTCAGGTAGCGGAAGTCGGCCGACGGGCCCACCAGCACGGCCTCCACGCCCCGATCGGCCATCTCCTTGCGGGCGCGCGCCAGTCGCTCCGCGCGTGGGCTCGTGCTCATTGGCTGATCGTACCGCTCATCGGAATCTACGCATCCGTTCGCGTTGGCGTGGGGATGCGCTTCCGTTTCTGCTTCGTGGCAGGCAGTTCCACCGTCTCGCTGCTGAGGCGGCCAGCGCTCCCCGCTCCACAGGCGTTTTCAGTCTCCGGGGAACTCCCGGCGACCCGCCCGGCATCAGCGAACCGGGCGAGATTTCTGGCAGCGTTCAGGTCCCGATCGATGACCAGTCCACACACCTCGCAGCGAAACACCCACTCCGCCAGCGGCAGCCTGTCCTTGATGAACCCGCAGCCAGAACAGCTCTTCGATGACGGAAAGAACCGGGGCGCAACCACCAGGCGGCTGCCATACCAGCCACACTTGTAGGCGAGCTGGCGACGGAACTCTCCCCAGCTCTGATCACTGATCGAACGAGCCAGCCGGCGGTTGCGGACCATGCCGGCCACATGCAGGTCCTCCACCACGATCACCGACTTGGTTTTCGCCAACGTCGTGGTGGCCTTGTGCAGCGCGTCAGCGCGCTGGTTGCGGATGCGCCGATGACAGCGAGCCAGCGCCAGCGCCGCCTTGGCGCGGTTCCGCGAACCGGGCCGCTTGCGGCTGACCGCCCTTGCTCTGCGCCGTAGCCTCCGCAGGCCGCGGTTGAGCGCCTTTGAACCGTCGAGCAAGGTGCCGTCCGAGCAAACCGCGAGCCTTCTGACACCCAGGTCAACTCCCACTACCGGCCCATCCACCGGAAGCGGGTCGGGCCGGGTGACCTCCACGGTCAGCGAGCAGTACCAGCGGTCGGCCTCACGCCGGCAGGTGGCCGACAGAATCCGCCCGTCGAACTTGCCCGTCGGTTCCTTGGTCCTGATCCGGCCGATCCACGGCAGCACGACGATGCCATCCTCGACGCGAATTGCCCCGGCCAGCCGGAATCGATCCGGACTGCGGCCGCGTTTCTTGAACCGGGGAGCCCCGACCCGCCTGCACCGCTCACTGCGCCCCCGCCACCAGTTGGCGTAGGCCTGGTCAAGATCCCGCAAGGCCTCCTGCGGGGCACATTTGGACACCTGGTACAGCCAGGCGAAGCGGGGGGTGCGTTTGAGCCGGACCAGCAGCCGATGCAACGCCATCGCATTCAAGGTCTCACCACGGCGCCGCCATGCCTTGCGGCGCACCGCAAGCCCCCAGTTCCAGGCCCATCTGGCCGCACCGGCATGGTTACTCAGCGCCACCCGTTGCGCGGCAGTAGGAGAGAGTTCGTAGCGAAACGCTTGAAGCACTAGCATGGCCGGATCCTAGCGGACACCGGTACAGATCCCCACCAAATAATGGCAGTAGCGGGACGCTCCTCCCCCATCGGTCGCGTCCGGCTCAGGATGAAGGCTGCAAGGAGAGCCATGGCTGGGGAGTATGGACGGCTCGGCCCTACACCTTGATTCGCAGGGCCTCCGGGAGGACGTCGATGGTCAGGGGCGGGGTGCCCGGAACGCGGCAACCGTCCAGGGCGATCGTGAGCGGCTCGGCGGTGTCGACCTCGATCAGCTTGGACTGGTACTCGCGGATGGTCGGGTGGGGGATGTGCTCGCCGTAGTACAGCTCCTTGGAGCGGGAGTAGATGGTGAGCGGCTGTCCCTCGAAGGCGATCACCGACATGCGCCCGTCGTCGGGCAGCGCCCGGGGCGCCACCTTCATCCGGTGCATGGTGAACTGGCCGTTGGCGACCACCAGGCCGGCAAGGCGGAAGTCCACCGCGCCGCGCTCCAGCGCCAGCCGCGCCGGGGTGGAGCGGGTGGCGGCCAGGCCGCCGAGCGCCGCCGCGAACCCGCCGAACCGTCCGGCCCAGGCCGTGCGGGGCAGGCGGCTGGACACCTCGGCGGGGTAGCCGAGCTCGGCGCAGTTGCCGAAGACGCCGACGCGCTGGCTGCCCTTGGGGCCGTGCCAGCGCGCCCTGCCCACGTCGGCCAGGAACAGGTTGGAGCCCAGCAGGTGGGTGGCGGCCCGCTCGGTGTCCTCGGGCAGGCCGAAGGTGGCCGCCAGGTTCTGGCGGCCGAGGCCGACCAGGCCGAGCACGGCCTCGGGGTGGCGCGGGCCGTCGGGCCCGACCAGGGCGGCCACCAGCGCGTGGGCGATGCGGTCGTCGCCGACCGCCACCAGCAGGCGGGCGCCGCGCTCCAGCGCCCGCTCGGCGATCTCCAGCGCCCGGCCGGCGGGCCTGGCCACCGCCGCCTCGGCGACCACACCCGCGTGCGCCAGCTGCCTGCGCAGCTCGGTCAGGTCGCGCCGGGCGCTGGCCGCGTCGCCGATCAGGTACGGCGCGCCGTAGGGCAACATGGACTGCTCGCCCGGCGGGCGGCTCTGGGTGGTCGTCACGGGACGGGCTCCTGGAGGTTTCGGCTTGCACGACGTCTACATGACCGGCGCTCCAGTGTAGTTGCACGCCGGGTCGGGCAGGGTCCATGGTCGAGCCATGCCCAGTGACGAGGAGGCGGTCGGGCCGCCGAGGGGGAGGTCGACCAGGCCCCGCCCACGCTGCCGCTGCTGGAGCGGGTGCGGCTGGCCCACGAGCACCTGACCAGGGCGGTCGAGCTGGACCTGGACAAGGCCAAGTGGCTGACGGACCAGGGCGAGCTGCGCGCGGCCGCCAACGCCTACCGCACCGCCTGGGGCTGGGAGCAGACCGCCAAGGTGCTGGCCAGCTACGTGCCCGAGCTGCTCGACGACGAGGACGGCGAGGGCGGGGACCGCGGGCGGGCCGGCCCGGGGCCGGGTCAGACCATGCCGGAGTAGGCGACCACGCCGCGCTGGCAGGCGTCGACGGCGCCGCGGGCGACCTCGGCGAGGTCGGGGTCCTCGGCGACCTGGGCGACCTGCTGGAGCAGGTCGATGAGCTGCTTGGTCACGCGCACGAAGTCGCCGGGGGTGATCTCCTCCCAGGCCAGCACGTCCTCGAGGCTGTCGCCGGCCGCCCAGCGGTAGGCCAGGTTGGCGAAGCCGGCGTCCAGCGGGCGCGTCAGCTCCAGGCCCTCGGCCTCCTCGTGCCCGTGGATCTCGTCCTGCAGCTCCGCCAGCGCGCGCAGCGCCCGGCGCACGCGGGTGGTCGGCGGGGCGGCCTCCTCGCCGGGCGGGACCTGCTCCCCGCGCGACTCGTAGACCAGGCTCGACACGCAGGCGGCCAGCTCGGCGGGGTCGAGGTCGCGCCAGACCCCGCGGTGGATGGCCTCGACCACGGCCAGGTCGGCCTCGCTGTACACGCGGCGCAGCGTCTGCCCCTTGGGGGTCAGCGCGAACCCCTCCACGTAGCCGAGCTGGCCGAGCACCGCCAGCACCCGATCGAAGGTCCGCACCAGCGAGCCGGTGCGCCGGTGCACACGCTTGCTGATCCGCTCGGTCTCGCGCTGGAGCTGGTCCCAGCGCAGCATCCAGCGCTCGTGCTTGGGCAGGTCGGGGCACTGATGGACCGGATGGGCGCGGAGCTGCGCGCGGAGGGAGGCCAGCTCGGGGTCGTCGGCGCCGCTGGCGCGCCGTCGCCGCGGCTTGGCGGGCTGCGGCGCGTCCATCTCGGCCAGCGCCTCGGCCACCCGCGCCTTGAACCGCGGGCTCTTGGGGCTGAACGGCCGCGGCAGGGTGATGCGACCGACCACCACCGGCCCGGTGCCGAGGTCGCGCACCGCCACCCGCCGGACGCGCCGGTCCTCGGTCAGCACCAGCACGCCGGTGGTGCCGCCGCGCCCGCCGGCCGGGCCGAGCACCGCCGCCAGGCCGCGCCGCCGCCCGCCGGGCAGGTGCACGACCGTGCCGGGGTGAAGCGAGCGCACCGCGCTGGCGGCCTCCTCGTCGCGGGCGCGGCGGTCGGCGTCGGCCAGGCCGCTCTCGCGCGCGCGGATCCGGCGCCGCAGCTCCCAGTACTCGCGGATGTCGCCCCGATCGCAGTGGGCCGAGCGCAGGTAACCCTCGAGAAATTCAGCGTTGCGGGCCAGCGTCCGCTCGGCGCCGTGCACCGTGCGGTCGATCAGGAACTGCGCGAACGACGAGGCCAGCAGGCGCTCGGCCGCCGGCCGCGGGTAGTTGGCGACCAGGTTGACGGCCATGTTGTAGGACGGCCGGAAGGACGAGACGAGCTGGTAGCTGCGGGTCGAGGCGAGCGCGCAGATCCGCTCGAACGGCACGAACGGCTGGTGCAGCACCACGGCGGCGCCGCGCGTGTCGATGCCGCGCCGGCCGGCACGCCCGGTGAGCTGCGTGTACTCGCCGGGGGTGAGCAGCTCGTGCCGCTCGCCGTCCCACTTGGACAGCCGCTCGATCGCCACCGTGCGCGCCGGCATGTTGATGCCCAGCGACAGCGTCTCGGTGGCGAAGACCACCTTGACCAGGCCCTGCGCGAACAGCTCCTCGACCGCCTCCTTGAACAGCGGCAGCATGCCGGCGTGGTGGCTGGCCACCCCGCGCTGGAGCGACTCCGACAGGTCGGCGTAGCCGAGCGCGTCCAGGTCGGCGGGGTCGAGCTGGGCCACGCGCAGGTCGAAGAACTCGGCGATGCGGTCGCGCTCGTCGCGGGTGGTGAGGTTGATGTTGGCGGCGCGGCACTGCGCCAGCGCCTGGTCGCAGCCGGCGCGGGAGAAGATGAAGTAGATCGCCGGCAGCAGCCCCTGCTCCTCCAGCAGGTCCACGACCTCGACCCTGCTCGGCACCCAGTCGCGCCGGATCGCCTGCGGCCCGGCGCGGCCGTGGCGGCCCTTGGTGTCGCGCCCGGCGCGCCACTCGCGCTCGCCGCGGCGCAGCAGCGACGGGTTCGGCACCAGCTCGCCGTCGTTGGCGACCAGCATCGGCTGGAGCTCGCGGCCGATCAGGTAGTAGTTGTCGAGCGGCACCGGGCGGCGCTCCTCGATCACCACCTCGGTGGCACCGCGGGTGGCCTCCAGCCACTCCCCGAACTCCTCGGCGTTGGACACGGTCGCCGACAGCGCGGCCACCTTCACGTCCACGGGGAGATTGATCAGCACCTCCTCCCAGACGGCGCCGCGCACCCGGTCCTGGAGGTAATGGACCTCGTCCATCACCACGTGGCGCAGCCCCTCCAGCGTGGGGCTGCCCTCGTAGAGCATGTTGCGCAGCACCTCGGTGGTCATCACCACCACCGGCGCCTCGCCGTTGATCGAGTTGTCGCCGGTGAGCAGGCCGACGTTGCGGGCGTGGTGGCGCGCGACGAAGTCCCCGAACTTCTGGTTGGAGAGCGCCTTCAGCGGGGTGGTGTAGAAGGCCTTGCCGCCCTCGCGCAGGGCGAGCCAGACGGCGAACTCCCCCACCACCGTCTTGCCGGCGCCGGTCGGCGCCGCCACCAGCGCGCCCCGGCCGGCCGCCAGGGCCAGGCACCCCCGCCGCTGGAACTCGTCCAGCTCGAACGGGTAGGAACGCGCGAACTCCTCGACCAGCGCCTCGGGGTCCCGGGCGCCTGCGCCGTTCGCGCCGCTCGGCACGATCTTCAGGTCTTCCGTCATGTCGCTGCCATGCTGCCACCACGGGGGCCGTCCTGTGGCGCCGCTTCGCGAGATCGGTCGCGGGCCGGCGCCGCGCCGATCTATGCTCCGGGTATCGCGACCCCTGGTGGAGGTGGTGATCGTGCGTCGGTACCTCGTGGTGGCGAACCAGACCCTCGGCGGCGACCAGCTGCTGGCATGCGTGCAGGAGCGCATGCGGGCGGGCCCCAGCCACTTCCACGTCCTGGTGCCCGCGACCCCTGCCAGCCAGCTCGACCAGGAGTACGTTGCCAGCGTGCCAGAACACGTGAGGGTCGCGGCCAGCGCCCAGCCGGGCGACGACGACCGCCTGGCGGCCAGGGAGCTGCTGGAGGACGAGGCCGACGAGATCCACGCAGACCGGCCCGCTGAGGATCTCGGGCGCGTGCTCGCGCGCGAGCAGCTCCGCGAGGCGCTCGCGCGGCTCCGGTCGCTGGGCGCCGACGCCGGCGGCGAGGTGGGCGTGGCCGACCCGCTGGAGGCGATCGGCGTGGTCCTGCACCGTCACGAGTTCGACGAGATCATCCTGTCCACCCTGCCCGGCCGCCGCTCGCGCTGGCTGGCGACCGACCTCCCGAGCCGCGTCCGCCGCACCCACAAGCTGCCGGTGACCCAGGTCACCGGGCCGGCGTACGCGGCCCCCCAGACGACCAAGGAGTAGTCCATGGCATCACCACCCACCGCCATCGACCGGCGCGGCCACCTGCGGGTCCCCACCCTGCGGAGGGACACCTGGTGGCTGCAGCCGCTGGTCACGGTCCTGGTGCTGCTGGGCTTCGTGGTCTACGGCGTCTGGGTGGCGTTCGTGGACAAGAACTATTTCGCCGACCCCTACATCTCGCCGTTCTACTCGCCCTGCCTGGCGTCCAAGTGCGGCGACCAAGCCACCGCCGCCATCTTCGGGAGCTGGTGGCCGCTGTCGCCGGCGCTGATCGTGCTGCCCTTCCCGCTGGGCTTCCGGCTCACCTGCTACTACTACCGCAAGGCGTACTACCGCTCGTTCTGGTGGGCGCCGCCCGCCTGCGCGGTCCGCGACGCGCGGGCGCGCTACAGCGGCGAGACCAAGTTCCCGCTGATCCTCCAGAACATCCACCGCTACTTCTTCTACCTGGCGCTGCCGTTCCCGATCATCCTGCTGTGGGACGGCATCCAGGGCTTCCACTTCCGTGACGGCTGGGGCATGGGCCTGGGCTCGCTGGTGCTGGTGGTCAACGCGGTGCTCCTGGGGCTGTACACGCTGTCGTGCCACTCCTGCCGGCACCTGTGCGGCGGGCACGTCGACCGCTTCTCCAAGGCGCCGGTGCGCTTCCGGCTGTGGCGCTGGACCACCGCGCTGAACTCCCGCCACATGCTCTACGCCTGGGTCAGCCTGGTGTTCGTCGCCCTGACCGACCTGTACGTGCGCCTGGTCGCCGTTGGCACGATTCACGACCCGCGATTCTTCTGACGATGAGCGTTTCCCACTGCGGTTATCGATCCATGTGGGGGGAGCTCGCTCCCCCACGGCCCCCCAAGAGCGCCTGTGCCATGCTCACCTCGCTCGGTTCATTCGCCAGTCCCAGAGATAGGTTGTTTGAGATGTCCGAACAGCAGATCCACGAGTACGACGTCGTCGTCATCGGCGCCGGCGGGGCCGGCCTGCGGGCCGCGATCGAGGCGTCGGCCCGCGGCGCCAGGACGGCGATCGTCTGCAAGTCCCTGCTCGGCAAGGCCCACACGGTCATGGCGGAGGGCGGCGTGGCCGCGGCGCTGGGCAACGTCTACCCGGAGGACAACTGGCGCGTCCACTTCCGCGACACCATGCGCGGCGGCAAGATGCTCAACAACTGGCGCATGGCCCAGCTCCACGCGCAGGAGGCACCCGACCGGGTGCTGGAGCTCGAGGAGTGGGGCGCGCTGTTCGACCGCACCGCCGACGGCCGCATCCTCCAGCGCGACTTCGGCGGGCACCGCTACGCCCGGCTGGCGCACGTCGGCGACCGGACCGGTCTGGAGATGATCCGCACCCTCCAGCACCGCGCGGTCGGCGGCGGCAGCATCGACGTGTTCATGGAGTGCACGGTCATCCGTCTGCTCACCGACTCGGGACGCATCGCCGGGGCGTTCGGCTACTGGCGCGAGACCGGGCGCTTCGTGGTCTTCCGCGCCAAGTCGGTGGTGCTGGCCACCGGCGGGATCGGCAAGGCCTGGAAGATCACCTCCAATTCCTGGGAGTACACCGGCGACGGCCACGCGCTGGCGCTGTGGGCCGGCGCCGACCTGATCGACATGGAGTTCGTGCAGTTCCACCCGACCGGCATGGTGTGGCCGCCGTCGGTGCGCGGGATCCTGGTGACCGAGGGCGTCCGCGGCGACGGCGGCGTGCTGCGCAACGCCGAGGGCCGGCGGTTCATGTTCGACTACATCCCGGACATGTTCCGCTCGGAGACCGCGGAGACCGAGGAGGAGGCCGACCGCTGGTACACCGACCGCAGGGGCAACCGCCGAACCCCTGACCTGCTGCCGCGCGACGAGGTCGCGCGGGCGATCAACAGCGAGGTCAAGGAGGGCCGCGGCAGCCCGCACGGCGGGGTGTTCCTGGACATCGCCTCGCGACGCAGCGCCGAGGACATCAGGCGGCGGCTGCCGGGCATGTACCACCAGTTCAAGGAGCTGGCCGACGTCGACATCACCAAGGAGCCGATGGAGGTCGGCCCCACCTGCCACTACGCGATGGGCGGCGTGCGGGTGGACCCCGACACGCAGGCGGCCACGGTGCCCGGCCTGTTCGCCGCCGGCGAGGCGGCCGGAGGGATGCACGGGGCCAACCGGCTGGGCGGCAACTCCCTGAGCGACCTGCTGGTCTTCGGACGCCGGGCCGGCCAGTACGCGGCCGAGCACGCGCTCGGGCTCCAGCAGCTGCCCGCCCTTGACCAGGAGCAGATCGAGACGACCACCGCCGCCGCGCTGGCGCCGTTCGAGCGCGAGCACGGCGACAACCCCTACGCGGTCCACCAGGACCTCCAGGACACCATGCAGGAGCTGGTCGGCATCATCCGCACCGAGGGCGAGCTGAAGGCCGCGCTGGAGAAGCTGGCGCTGCTCCAGGACCGGGCCGCCGGCGTCCGGGTCGAGGGCAACCGCCAGTACAACCCGGGCTGGCACCTGGCGCTGGACCTCCAGTCGCTGCTGGCGGTCTCGGAATGCGTGGCCACGGCGGCGCTGGAGCGCAAGGAGAGCCGCGGCGGCCACACCCGCGACGACTACCCCAAGGCCGACCCAGAGCTGGGCAGGCTCAACATCGCGCTGCGCATCCAGGACGGCAAGCTCGGCCTGCGGCGGGAGCCGCTGCCGGAGATGCCCGAGGACCTGCGCCAGCTCTTCGAGGAGAAGTGACAATGGGCTACGAGCTGACCCTTCGGTTGTGGCGCGGCGACTCTGGCGGTGGCGCGCTGCGCGACTACCGGGTCCCCGTGGATGAGGGCGAGGTCGTCCTGGACGCCATCCACCGCGTCCAGGCGACCCAGGCGGGCGACCTGGCGGTGCGCTGGAACTGCAAGGCCGGCCGCTGCGGCTCGTGCAGCGCCGAGGTGAACGGCAAGCCGCGGCTGCTGTGCATGACCCGCCTGAACCTCTTCGACCCCGCCGAGCCCGTCACGGTCACCCCGATCAAGACCTTCCCGATCATCCGCGACCTGGTCACCGACGTCTCCTTCAACTACGAGATGGCCAAGCGCGTGCCGCCCTTCCAGCCCGGCCCCAAGGAGCCCGACGGCACCTACCGGATGCAGCAGCGAGACATCGACCGGGCGCAGGAGTTCCACAAGTGCATCGAGTGCTTCCTGTGCCAGAACGTCTGCCACGTGATCCGCGACCACGAGGAGAACAAGCCGAGCTTCGCGGGGCCGCGCATGTTCATCCGCTACGCCGAGCTGGAGATGCACCCGCTCGACACCAACGACCGGCGCGAGCTCGTCCGGGAGCAGGGCGGCATCGGCCTCTGCAACATCACCAAGTGCTGCACCGAGGTCTGCCCCGAGGACATCCACATCACCGACAACGCGATCATCCCGCTCAAGGAGCGGGTGGTGGACCGCAGCTACGACCCGATCGCCTGGATCGGCCGCAAGCTCAGGGGCCGAGATCGGCCGGGCTAGGGGTCTCCCGTGGTCGTCACGGCCCGGTGGTCGGGACCTGGCCGCTGGTGTTCAACGGCTGGCCGTTCTGGTCCAGGCCAGGGTTCTGGGAGACCGCGCCGGTGCGGTTGCCGAAGGCGGTGCTCGACTCGCCCGGAAGCTGCTGGTTGACCGGCAGGTGGTACTGGACCATCACCCGCGCCAGCAGCGAGGCGGCCGAGTCCATCGCGGCGGCCGCCTTGGCGCTGTCACCCTGCGCCTGCGTGAGGAGCTTCTGCTGCAGGTCTTTGGTGGTGGCCGCGCCGGCGTTCTGATAGGCGGTGGCCGCCTGCGTGTAGAAGCCGAAGGCGGTGGTGTAGGCGTCGCGCACGCTGGTCAGCATGGGCACGTGACCGCCGACGTTGTTGAGCGGCGTGCCGTCGAAGGAGGTCACCCCCTCGGGGCTGCCCACGGTGATGTTGGCCAGCTTCTGGCTGATCTCGTCGATCTTGGCGGACCAGCCGCTCGCCCTGACCTGGAGGTCCTTGGGCTCGAGCTTGCCGGTGGTCAGGTCGGTGGCGGTGGCCATCCCTGGGAGCTGCTTGGTGCCGGTCCCGAGGATCGGGCTGAGCTGGTCGGTCTGCACCCGCACCAGGTCGGTGAAGCGGCGCACGTCGTCGCGGCTCCAGCCCATCTGCGCCCGGTTCCAGGCGGCCAGCAGCGTGACAGCGAGCACGATCACCGCCAGGGTCACCGGGAAGGCGGTGGCCCGGTACCACGGCTGGCGCCGCTCGGCGATCTGCGCGCGCGGCGCGGTGGCAGGCCGGCGAATGGGCCGGCCTTGGCTGCGCTTGGTCTTCCCCTTGATGGCCACTTCCGCTAGCTCCCTTGCTCCAACTGGGCCCGCCGCCGGGCGCGGGCCGGCTCGATGACCCACCTGGCGACGCCCGCCGCCGCGAAATAGAAGATCCACATCGGGATCGCCATCGCGAACAGGCTGATCGGGTCCTGGCTGGGCGTGATCACCGCCGCCGCCGCGATGATGATCGCCACGGCCGCCCGCCATGACCGCAGCATCGCGCCGGAGGACAGGATACCCACCATGGAGAGGGAAACCAGAACCAGCGGAAACTCGAAGGTCAGGCCGAAGGCGAGCCCCATGAACAGGACGAACCGTAGGTAGCGGTCGGCCTGGAAGAAGGTCGTCAGGCTGTCCCCGCCGATGCCGACCAGGAAGCCGATCGCCTTGGGCAGGGTGAAGAAGGCCACCGCCACGCCCATGGCGAACAGGATGGTGCTCGCCAGCGCGAAGGGGACGGCGTAGCGCTTCTCGTTGCGGCGCAGGCCGGGGGTGATGAAGCGCCAGAGCTGGTAGGCGATGAGGGGCATCGCCAGCACCAGCCCGACGGTCACGGCGACCCGGATGCGGATGCCGAGTGGGTCCAGGGGCCCCAGCGCCAGCAGCCGGCAACCGCCACCGGCGGTGGCGAGACGGTACTTGGCGGGGATGGTGCAGTAGGACTTGGTGACGAAGCTCAGCACCGGCTCGTACAGGACGGCGAATGCCACGGTGGTGGTGACGACCAATGCCAGCACGCAGCGGAGCAGGCGATCACGGAGCTCCGCGATGTGCTCGAGAATGGACATCTCGCCCTCGGGATTGTCCCGAAGGCGGCGCCAGCGCCATCGAACGGGTGCGCGCACTCGTGCGAAAGGGGGGTGAGAAGGGAACTACGCCGAGGGACCACGCTCCTCGGTGCCACCAGTGCCGGTCGGGCGCTTGGCCTCGGACTTGCCGTCCTCGTCCCGGCTGGCTTCGGAGATGCCCTTCTTGAACTCCTTGATGCCGAGCCCGACGTTGCGGCCCATCGACGGGAGCCGGCTAGCCCCGAAGATGACCGCGACGACGATCACGACCCAAATCCACTCTGGACCTGGCATTGCTCCTGCTCCTTTGCCTCGACCCTGGCGGGTCCGACGTCCGGGTCCGAGTCTACCCTCCAGCTGCCCTATTCGGGCAGGGGGGACGGAGCCGCACCTCGCGACGGATCAGCGACCGGCCCCGCGCCGCCGACCCGAGCCCCGCCGGGCGCTGCCCTGCCTGGGGGTGGCCTGCCGGGCGGCCTGCCGCCGCTGGAGACGTTCGCCCAGCTCAGCGGTCTCCTGGGTCCTGGCCTCCAGGTCCTGGAGCGTGGGGGCCAGCCGCTCGCTCAGCTCGGTCAGGCTGCGCATCAGCGCCTTCAGGTTGGCCAGCAGCCGCCAGGCCGTGAAGCCGACCGTGACCAGCACGCCGAGCCAGAAGATGCCCAGCAGGATGGCGACGACGAGGGGCAGGGCGACCTCCGGGAGCCGGCGGCGAACAGGTCGAGAATCCTACCCGTCGCCGCGCCGATCGGCATCCCGCGCAGCTTGCGCATCTCGTCGGGGGTGACCCGGGCCCGGGACGCGGGGCGGGTCAGGCGTAGACGGCCAGGTCGCGGCGGGCGGCCTCGGCCACGGCGTGGCGCAGCTCTGGCGGGCTCACCGGCTCGGCGTCCGGGGCCAGCCGCAGCACCAGCCGGACGACCCAGGCGAGCTCGTGCGTTGCCAGCTTGACCCGCAGGCGGCCGTCCGGGCGCCGCCGGCTCGACAGGATCGGCAGCCAGTCGGCCACCCACGCCGCCTGCGGACCGAGGTCCAGCTCGCACTCGAGCCCCTGGGTGAAGGCGCCGCCCCAGGGGGATTCGCTGTAGGACGCCGGGTCGAAGCTGGCGGGGCGCTCGAACTGCTCCTCGGTCGGGGTGACCTCGACCACCCGGTCCAGCCGGAACAGCCGCTCGCCGCCGGCCCGGTGGCAGTGGCCCACCATGTACCAGTGGCCGGCGGTGGCGAACACCAGCCAGGGGTCGACCTTGCGGCGGCTCAGGTCGCCCCGCGAGCCGCTGTAGTACTCCAGGACCACCCGGCGGTTGGCGGCGGCGGCGCGGGACAGCATGGCGCGGTGGGCCCGCTCGGGCTCGCCGCCGCCGAGATCGACCGAGACCCTGCTGGCCAGCTCCTGGATCCGGTCGAGCTGGTCGGAGGGCAGCACCGTCTCCAGCTTGGCGAGCGCCCGCTCGAGGGCGCCGTGCTCGTCGAGCTCGCGCAGGCTGGCCAGCGCCCGGCCGGCCAGGTACAGGCCGGCGGCCTCGCGCCAGGTGAGCCGGGGCGCGCGGGCGAAGTAATCGGCCAGGCCGATGTGGACCCGCTCGCCCTCGATCCACGCCTCCATCAGGTCGCCCGGCCCGTACGGCGGCACCCCGGACATGAACAGCAGCTCGAGGTCGGCCGCCAGCGCCTCGCGAGTCATGGCGAAGCGGGCGCAGACCTCGTCGACGGTCGAGTCGGGATGCGCCATCACCCATGGCACCAGCGCGAGCAGCCGCTGCAGCCGGCCCGCCGCGCTGGCCTCGGGGCTGCGGCTCACTTCCGCCCCCCTTCCAGCAGCGCGAGCAGGCCCTCCAGGCGACGGCGGGCCTGCGTCCGCAGCTCCTCGGGCTCGACCACCTCGATGCCGTTGCCGATCGCCCAGTCCACGAAGCCCTCGCGGTCGACGATCGGCATGCGCAGGGTCACGCGGCCGTCCGGGCCCTCCTCGCCGTCGGGCTTGGCGCCGCGCAGCTCCGCCAGGCGCGCCGCCGCACGGCCGGCGCGCACGGTGGCGATCGGCGAGGCGTCCGGCTCGCCGGCGGTCGGCAGCACGTCGCTCGCGTCGAACCAGTCCGGCACCTCGAACTCGGGGCCGCGGCCGCTCGGCTTGGCCATGCGCACGGCCGACTGGATGCGCGAGAGGCGGAAGGAGCGCAGCGCGCCGCGGCCGCTGTCGTGCCCGGCCACGTACCAGGTGCCGCGCCGGTGGACCAGGGCGTACGGGTCCACCTGCCGCTCCGACGGCGAGCGGCCCGGCGGCCGGTAGGTGAACACGATCCGCTTGCGCCGGGTGACCGCGTCGATCAGCGTCGCCAGCAGCGGGCTGGCCCCGTCCAGGTTGGCCCGCAGCGCGTCCGGTCCCGCGCCGGGGTCGAGGTCCAGCTTGGACAGGCCCGCCAGCGCCGACGGGTCCCCGGCCGCCCCCGACCAGGCCCGCGCCGCCAGCGCCAGCGCCGCGCGCTCGTCGGGCGCCAGGTCCAGCCGGGGCATGGCGTAGGCGTTCGGGTCGATGAAATAGCCCTCTTCGCTGCCCCACGGGTCGATCGGGCCACGCTCGACCGGCACGCCGAGCCCGCGCAGCTCCTCCTTGTCGCGCTCGAACATGCGGCGCAGGCTCTCGCCCGTGGCCTCGTAGCCGGGAACCAGCTCGGCCACCTGGTCGAGCGTCAGCGGCCGATGCGTGTCCAGCAGCAGGGCAACCAGGTTGACGAGCCGTTCGACCTTGCGCATCCGCGCATGCTACCTCGCGCCTCGGGGACAGCCATCGCTTCATCTGCTGGGACTGTAACAGCTTTCCCTTCGAGAATCGAACACCAGTTCTCGCACAACCGGTCGCTCAGGACACCCCGGAAATCTCGCGGCGATTTCGCGGGTCAGTTGCCGGCGCGGACGCCGCCAATGGCCGACTGGGTCGGCGGTTGCGGCCTGGCCTCCTGGTTGGAAGGGCCCGCTGGCTCCGGCTCGGCGGCCTCAGGGGTCGGGGCGGACTGATCGTGGGGCCCGGGCTGGGCCCGGGGCGCGTCCTGGCCGGGCGCCGCCGTCGGCACGAGCCTGGGCGCCTGGGCGGGCAGCCGCCGGGGCGCGGAGGCTGCCTCGGGCTCCAGGTCCGGGTCGGGCTCCTCCGGAGCCTCGGGCCTGCTGGGCACGTCCGCATCGGCGGCGACGGTCGCCTTCGGCTCGGCGGCGGCGCGCTGGCCGGGCGCCGGGGCGGTGGAGCGAGCGGCCGCCCCGGGGCCGCGGACCTCCCGGAGGAAGCGGGAGAGGTCGGCCTCGACACCGCTGAGGTAGCTGAGCAGGCCGTCGCGGTATTCGCGCAGGCGCTTTGACTCGGCGTCCAGCGTCGACCGCTGGCCGTTGGCCCGCTCGAGCATCGTGTCGGCCGCCTGGCGGGCGGCGTCCAGACGGGCCTCGGCGTCCTTCTCGGCGCTGGCCCGCAGCGCCTGCGCCGTCTGCTTGACCTCGGCCAGGATGCGCTCGCGCCGCTCCTCCGCCTCGGCGACGCGCTGGCGGCCACCCTCCTCGATCTCCTCGGCGCGCTGCTCGGCGGCGGCGATCACCTCACCGGCGTGGCCTCTGGCCTGCTCGACGACCTGCTTGCCACGCTCCTTGGCCTCCTCGACCAGCACCTTGGCCGAGTGGCCGGCCTCGTCGAGCACCCTGGCCGCCTGGGATCCCAGGTGCTCGAAGGACGGCGGTGGCTGGTTGCGCAGCGCGGACAGCTCGCGCTGCAGGTGGGCCGCCGCCCGCTCGGCCTGGTCAGCGCGGGTGCGCTGCTGGTCGAGGCGCGTGGCCAGATCCTGGATGTAGGCGCTCACCTGTTGGCCCTTGCGACCCCGCAGCGCGATGTCGAGAGCTGGGAGCTGGTTGGCGCCGCCGGACTCGTCGTCCGTGTGCGGCTCGAAGACGCTCATGGGTGTCTCCCGGGGGGGAAATGGCTTCCGGCGACGGATTCTCGCCCCCTGTGGCGAGCTGGCGCAATTCAGCAAGCTCAGCTCAATGCGCCGGGAATCCCTGGGCTGGTCAGGACGCCCGGCCGCCGAGGCCCGCGCGCTGGCGCGGCAGCGGCACCGGCCGGTTCTCGGCGATCCAGGCGTCGATCCGCGCCCACCATTCGTACAGCCAGCGCACCTGCTCGTCCCGGCCGCTCGGCACCTCGGCGGCGGGCACACGCCACCAGCGCGCCTTGAGCACCTGCTCCATCGGCAGGCTGCGCCAGACGTCCCCGACGGTGATCAGGTCCTCCAGCCCGGTGTGGGCGACGAAGACGACGTCGGCGGTGGGCGCGGCCGCGATCGCCGCCAGCGCGCCGCCGGTGTGCGGCGGGAGCAGGTGCCGCATGGCGCGGGCCCTGGCCGCCTGCTCGCTGAGCCGGCGCTGCTCCAGCCGCTCGATGGCGCGCAGCCGCCGGCGCGGGGTGAAGTTGCCGCCCTCCGGGAAGATCACCAGCGCCCCGGTCGGCCCGAGGTCGCTCGCCAGCCGCTCGATCTCCTTGACGACCAGGCCCGCGCCGGCGTGCCTGGCGTTGACGAAGGCGTGCGGCAGGCGGTTCATCATCACGTCCACGCCGGGGTCGAGCTGGAGCATCGCCTTCAGCACCACCCGCGGCCGGCGGCCGTAGTCGACCAGCAGCCGGTGGACGAGCACGAAGGAGTCGCCTGGCCCGGCGTGGCGGCTCATCACGATCACCGGGCGCGCCAGGCGCGCGGCCAGCTCCTCTGCCGTCGGCTCGGGCTCCTGGACCTCGACCCGCAGCCGGAAGACGGCGGTCGCCACCTGGTACATGACGTCCAGGAACCAGCGCATGATCGCGTAATGGCGCTCCTGGTAGGGCTCCGAGTGCAGCCGGCCGCCGAAGCCGCTGGTGATCCACAGTCCGAGGCAGGCGAACAGCGCGGCCGACTCGAGCACCAGCCACACCAGCGCGAACCACAGCAGCCGCAGCGCCCGCCAGCGGCCCGGCAGCCACGGCGAGACCGCCGCGGCCAGCAGCACCAGCGGCGGCAGCGTGATGATCACGACCAGGGTCAGCGCCAGCAGCAGCGGCGCCAGCAGCAGGCGGCGGAGGATCCGCGGCGGCAGCACGCGTCACCCCGGCCCGCCGCCGGCCGCCAGGTAGGCGGCCGAGGCCTGGTGGGCGCGCGCGATGTGCTCCGGGACGCGGGAGAAGTCCCGGTAGCGGAGCTGCGACAGCTCCGCGCCGGAATGGGCGCCGTTGACGCCGGCGGGCAGCACGTGCACCTTCACGTCGCTCGGCAGCGAGGCCATCTCCTCAGCGAAGCGGTAGCGCCGCGCGATCTCGAAGGCGACCAGGCCGACCTCCCATGGACGCCTCGGCGCCTCCAGCGGGGTCTCGATGCGCCCGACATGGAGCACGTAGACCTCGCGGGCGCCGAGCGCGACCGCACGGCCGACCGGGATGCTGTGCACCAGGCCGCCGTCGAAGAAGTGCTCGCCGCCGACCTTGACCGCCGGCAGCAGGCCCGGGACGGCCGCCGAGGCGAGCACCGCCGGCACGATCGGGCCGCGCGTGAACCAGTGGGCGGCCGCGCGCTCGACGCTGGCGGCCACGCACTGGAAAGGCACGGCCAGCTCCTCGATCAGCCGGACGGGCAGCAGCTCCTCGAGCATGTGCCGAAGCGGCGCGTTGGAGTGCAGGTGGGTGCCGGAGCGGGCGAGCGTGGCCACGCGCCCGAACAGCGAGCCGCCGAACGCCTCGCCGACGGCGGTGTCGCGCCACAGCCGGCCGAGGCGCGCCACGGCCTGGTCGGGATCGGCCGCCACCAGCACGCCGTTGATCGCGCCGACCGACGTGCCCACGATCAGGTCGGGCCGGATGCCGGCCTCGGTCAGCGCCTGGAGCATGCCGACCTCGTGCGCGCCGAGCACTCCCCCGCCGCCAAGCACGAAGGCGGTGTCCCAGCCCTGCCCAGCCCGTCGCTCCACGACCCCTCCTCGCGTCTCCCAGATGATTCCATCGCCGCGGGGCCGACTCAACGACGGACCGGTCGCTGGGCGTCTGGCGGGCGGGTTCGACAGCTGGCCGGACGCGTAGGCAAGATCGCCCGCATGGTGAGCGGGTTCCTGGAGGAGCTGTTCTCGCTGCGCGGGCTGGTGGCGGTGGTGACCGGCGGCAGCTCCGGCATCGGGCGGGCGATCGCCGCGGCGCTGTGCGGGGCGGGCGCCGAAGCGACCGTGCCGTCCGGCTACGTGACCGGCCAGACGATCTTCGTCGACGGCGGCTTCTCCTCCACCTGAGCGGTGGGCGCCACCGTCACTGGCGCGGTGGGGCCACCGTCACGGGCCGCCCCGCCGGGGCCGGCGGCCTCAGCGCCTGGTGCGCCCGACCAGCGCCCAGGAGGAGGGGAGCAGCCCCGCGGCCAGGGCGATCTTGAGCGCGTCGCCGCCCAGGAACGGGGTCACGCCGAGGTGGAGGCCCTTGGCCAGGCCCACGTGGACGGCGGCCATCAGCCAGGGCAGCCCGAAGGCGTAGATCACCAGGTTGCCGGCCACCATGGTCAGCACCACCCGCGCCGGCGTGCGGTCCAGGCCGCCGGCGGCGAGCCGGCCGACGAGGGCCGCGGCGACCACGAAGCCGACGATGTAGCCGAACGACGGCGCCGACAGGGTGTCGGTCCCGCCGCTCCATTGACTGAACCAGGGCACGCCCGCCAGCCCGGCCGCAAGGTACAGCCCCATGCCCAGGAAGCCCCGCTGCCAGCCGAGCGCCGCGGCGCCGAGCAGGACCGCGAAGGTCTGCCCGGTCACCGGCACCGGCGTGAACGGCAGCGGCACCACCACCTGCGCCGCCAGCCCGGTGAAGCCGGCGTAGGCGACCACCAGCGCGAGGTCGCGAGCTCGCTCGCCGGGCAGCAGGTCGGCGAGGACGGCTCGGCCGGGTCGCGGGATGGCGCTGGAGGACAGGGACACGCGAGTTCCTCCTCGGTCGGGGACGGGTCGGGGGACGGAGGGCTCGACCGGGCGCAAGCGGCTCGTGGCGAGTATCGCAGAGGATGCCAGAGATCGGGCCTCCACCTTGCCCCGGCGTAGACTCGAGGGGAGATGAGCACCGGGTACCTGGTCTACGAGCTGCTCGCCGCGCAGGCGGGCGTGCTGCTGGTCGCCACCGTCGCGGTCGGCCTGGCCGCCCTGCTGGTCAGCTTGCGGCTGCCCGGCCCGCCCGCCAGGGCGCGGCTGGACGCCGAGCCAGGCCCGCGTCTCGTCGAGCGGCCGGCGTGGCCGGCCACGCCGGCCCGGCAGGCCGACCCCGACGCTCGGGGCGGCCACCGGCCACGAGCCCCCGACCGCACGCACGCCGCGGCCGCGTAGGCGGCGGACCCCTTCTCGGAGCGGAGCCCGCGATCGCCGCGTGGCCGCGTGACGCCACCTCGCCGTCACCGTGCCCAAGGGGGTTCCCGCATGCTCGCGCCAGTCGAGCTGGTCCAACATCTGCTCAGCTTCCTCGACACCGCCACCCGACCGCTGCTGGGCGCCTCCAGCGCCTGGGTCGCGATCGCGCTGCTCACCGTGCTGGTCCGGGTGGCGCTGCTGCCGCTGACGATCGCCCAGCTCCGCGCCGCCCGCACCCAGGCCGAGCTGCAACCCGAGATCGCCGCGCTCCGCAAGCGCCACGCCAAGCGGCCGGAGCGTCTCCAGGCCGCCCTGCTGGACCTGTATCGCGAGCGCGGCGTCGGTGTGCTCGCCGGGTCCGGCTGCCTGCCGCTGCTGCTGCAGCTCGTGCAGCTCCCGGTGATGTTCGTCGTCTACCGCGTGGTGCGGGCATCCGCCTTCACCGGCGCGCTCTTGGGCGTCCCGCTCGGCACTACCCTGCTGGCCGCTCCCCCACCCGTGCTGCTGGCGCTGGTGGGCGTGCTGGCGGTACTTGCCACCCTGTCCGCGTGGCAGGCGGGCCGCACCGCCAGGCGCGCCGCAGCGGCGACGCCCGGGCAGCCGACCGCGCGGCAGGCCGCGACCCTGGCCCGGGTGCTGCCCTTCGCGGTGATCCCGATGGCCGCCTGGCTGCCGCTCGCCGTGGTCGTCTACCTGGCCGCCGGCAACCTGTTCACGGTCCTCCAGCAGGCGATCGCCCGGGTCCACTGACCCGGGGCCGGCAGCCCGGGGCCGGCAGCCCGGGGCCGGCACCCGTCGCTGGAGGCCTCCCATCGACTCCGCGAAAGCACGGGTGAGCGCATGAGCATGGATGGCTTCGACCGGATCAACCAGGCGCCCCCGAGGCGGGGACCCTGGCGGCGGTCGAACTGGCTCCCGGCATCGTCCTCACCTCAGCTCCTCTGGCCGCGCACGGCCTGGTACGACACCCGCTGGCCCAGCCCCGCCGCCAGACGCCCGCGGGAGCATGCATCCTTGCCCTGGAAGGCGGTAGCCTGACGACGACAGGGTCCGACCTGCTCATACGAGTCGTCCGGACCTGGTGCAATCGTCCCACAGCGCATCGGAGCCAGCGTGACAGAGCCAGCTCCCAGCCCCCCGTCGACCAAGCGCACGGTGCTCGAGCTGATCAAGCGCAACGGGCCACAGACGGTCGCGCAGCTCTGCGACGCGCTCGAGCTGTCCGGACCGGCCGTCCGGCGCCACCTCGAGACGCTGGAGAGCGAGGGCCTGGTGACGCAGACCACCCGCGCGCTCGGCCGCGGGCGGCCGGCGCACCTGTACGCGCTGACCGAGGCTGGCCACGACCTGTTCCCGCGCAACTACGACCAGCTGGCGGCCCAGCTCCTCGACGCGGTCCACTGCCAGCTCGGCGACGAGGGCGTGGAGCAGATGTTCGCGCATCGCCAGCGCATCCTCGCCGAGCGCTACGCCGGCCGCACCAACGGCCGCGAGCTTCCCGAGCTGGCCGGTGAGCTGGCCGCGATCCAGGACGAGAACGGCTACATGGCCGAGTGGCAGCCCGACGGCGAGGAGCGCTACCTGGTGCGCGAGCACAACTGCGCGATCGCCAAGGTCGCCGGCGCCCACCCCAGCGCCTGCGCGCACGAGCTGGCGCTGTTCCAGCAGCTCGCCGGCCCCGGCGTGGAGGTCGAGCGGGTCGCCCACATCCAGGCCGGCGACCTGGAATGCGCCTATGTGCTGCGCCGCGTGGGGCCGGGCGACCAGGGCAATGGCGCTCCTGGCGGCAACGGAACCGGTCAGAGGCGCTGAACCCGCGTGATCCGGGTCCGCCATGGCCGGGTGACGGCGATCCTGCGCCGAAGGCCCGGCGCGACCGAGGCATCGGTCAGCATCGAGCCCGACGGTGACGAGGCGCGCGCGGTCGGCTACGACGGGCTGGTCGGGCCGCTGGAGGTCGGCGACCGGGTGGCGCTGAACACCACCGCGGTGGCGCTGGGGCTCGGCACCGGCGGGTTCCACCTGGTCATGGCCCGGCTCGACGGCGACCGTGACGATCCCGGCCCCGGCCACGTGATGAAGGCCCGCTACACCCCGGCCCAGGTGCGGGTGCTGGCCGTGGAGGAGGAGGCGAGCCCCCACCGCGCCGCGGTCGAGTCCGTCACCGACCTCGGCGGGCTGCCGGTGGTCTGCGCCGAGCTGCACTCGATGGTCCCCGTGATCGCCGCCGCGGCCAGGGCCGCCGCCCCCGGCCTGCGGGTGGCCTACGTCATGACCGACGGCGCCGCCCTGCCGCTGGCGTTCTCGCGCCTGGCGGTCGAGCTGCGCTCGAGCGGCCTGGTGGAGGGGATCGTCACCGCCGGGCAGGCCTTCGGCGGGGACCTGGAGGCCATCACCGTGCACTCGGGGCTGGTGGCGGCGCGCGAGGTGCTCGGCGCCGGTGTGGTGGTGGTGGCGCAGGGCCCCGGCGGCATGGGCACCGGCACAGCCCTCGGCTTCTCCGGGATCCAGGCGGCGGAGGCGGTCAACGCCGCCGGCGCCCTCGGCGGCCGGCCCGTCGCCTGCCTCCGCATGTCCACCGCCGACGGGCGGGAGCGCCACCGTGGCGTCAGCCACCACAGCCTGACGGCTCTCGGCAGGCTGGCGCTGGCCCGCGCCAGCGTGGCGGTGCCGGTCCTGGACGACCCCGAGCTGGCCGCCGCCGTCGCCGCGCAGCTCGACGCCGCCGGCGTCGCGGCCCGCCACGAGCTGGTGCGGGTGGAGTCGCCGGACGCGGCCAAGCTGCTGCCCGCCTGGGGCCTGGAGGTCCGCACCATGGGCCGCGGCCCCGAGGACGACCCGGTGTTCTTCGCCGCCGCGGCCGCCGCCGGCACGCTGGCCGGGCGCCTGGCCGCCGGGGAGCCGCCGCCGTGACGGACGGGCCCGGGCGCGCCGCCGTGATCGGCCGGCCGCTGGCCTGGCTGGAGCGGCGCAGCGACCAGGCGGTCCTGCTCGCCTGCCTGGCGGGGATCGCGCTCGGGATCGGCCTGTTCCTGGTGTGGCCGCTGGCGCCCAGGTTCGTCAGCATGCACGCCCTGCCCACCAACCAGGACTTCGACGTCGAACTGAAGCCGCAGGGGCTGGTCACGCCCTTCTGGGTGGTCTCGATGGCCTCCTTCGCGGTGGCGGTCTGGCAGTGGCGCCGCGGGCGCCGCCTCGGCCTCGGGGCCCTGATCGCCGGCGCGGTCGCCCTGCACCTGCTGGCGCTGGTGGTGCCGCCGGTGGCCTCCAAGGACGTCTACGCCTACTCGTTCTACGGCAAGGTCCAGAGCGCCTACGGTAGTAATCCCTACCTCTCGTTCCCCGACCAGCACCCCTTCGACCTGTGGCACCCGTTCTGGTCGTGGCGGCTGACCGGGCCGGTGTACGGACCGCCGTTCCTGCTGCTGCTCCGCGGCGTGGCCGCCGTCTCCGGCGAGAGCCTGCTGACCTGGGTGATCTTGATGAAGGTCCTGCTCACCATGGCCGAGCTCGGCGCGGTGGCGCTGCTGGTGGGGCTGCTGCGGGCTCGCGGAGCCTCCGGGACCGCGCAGGGCTGGCCGATCCTGCTGATCGCCTGGAACCCGATGGTGCTCCAGGCGATCCCCATGTCGGCGCACGTGGATTCGCTGCTGCTGCTGGTACTGGCCGCCGCCATCGCCGCCCACCACCGCGGGCGGCGGCTGCTGGCGTTCACGCTGCTGGTGATCCTGTTCCTGTTCAAGGTCTACATGGGGCCGCTGGCCGCCCTCTACGCGCTGTGGCTGGCGGCCGGCAAGCGGCCTGCCGCCTGGGCCGCGACCGTCGCGAGACTGGCCGCGCTCGGCGCCGCGCTCACGGCGCTCGCCTACCTGCCGTATTCGAGCGCGGGGACCAAGCTGTTCACCAGCGCGGTCGACGTGAGCGACCACTACTCCAGCGGCAGCCCCGGCAACCTGGTGCGGCGGCTGCTGGCCGCGGCCCTGCCGCTCGGCGGCGTGGCGCCGTCGTCCGCGGCCGCCATCGGGGAGCAGGGCGGGCGGCTACTGGCGACGGTCGCGATCGCGGTGGCGTTCGTGCTGGTGGCGCGCAGGCTCCGCGCCGGTGTCGACCCCTGGCCGACGATCGCCACGTTCTTCCTCGCATATTTCCTGTTGACGCCCTGGGTGTTCTACTGGCACATGGTCCCGCTGCTGGGCATCATCGCGGTCATCCCCTGGAGCGTCACCAGCCTGGTCGCCGTCGCCCTGTCGATCACGCTGGTGCCGATGGCGCCGGCCGGCCCGCCCGCGCTCGGCCCGATCCAGGTCAACGCCGCCCGCGACCTGCTCGACACCCTGGTGGGGTTCGTCAGCCGCTACGGCGGCGCAATGGTCGCCCTGCTGGTGGCCCTCCGCGCCCGCCAGCGCGGCGTCCGGGTCAGCGCCGACCCGGGCGGGGATCACATCGACGCGATCAGCTTGTCGACCCGGTCGTCGTAGGCACGAAACGGGTCCTTGCAGAGGACGGTGCGCTGGGCCTGGTCGTTCAGCTTGAGGTGCACCCAGTCGACGGTGTAGTCGCGGCGGCGCTCCTTGGCCTGGCGGATGAACTCGCCGCGCAGCCGCGCCCGGGTGGTCTGCGGCGGCTCCTGGGTCGCGCGGTCGACGGCACGGTCGTCGCAGACCCGCTCGACCGCGCCGCTCCGCTCCAGCAGGTAGTAGAGGCCCCGCTTGCGGTTCACGTCGTGGTAGGTGAGGTCGATCAGCGCGATCTTGGGGTGCGACAGCGGCAGGTTGTGCCGCGACCTCGCCCGCTCGATCAGCAGGTACTTGGTGACCCAGTCGACCTGGCGGCCGATCGAGTCGAGGTCCTGCTGCTCGAGCGCGTCGAGCACCTTGCCCCACATGTCGATGACCTTCTTGGCCGTCTCGCCGGCGTCCCGCCGCTCCACGAACCTGGCCGCCTTCTCGAAGTACTCGCGCTGGATCTCGAGCGCGGTGGCCTCGCGGTTGTTGGCCAGCCGGACCTTGCGGCGGCAGGTCATGTCGTGGGAGATCTCGCGGATCGCCCGGATGGGGTTGTCCAGCGTCAGGTCCCGCAGGACGGTGGCCTCCTCGACCATCGCCAGCACCAGGTCGGTGGCGCCCACCTTGAGGAAGGCCGACCACTCCGACATGTTCGAGTCGCCGACGATCACGTGCAGCCGGCGGTAGCGCTCGGCGTCCGCGTGCGGCTCGTCGCGGGTGTTGATGATCGGCCGCGAGCGGGTGGTCGCCGAAGAGACGCCCTCCCAGATGTGCTCGGCACGCTGCGCGACGCAGTAGACGGCGCCGCGCGGGGTGGCCAGCACCTTGCCCGCGCCGCAGAGGATCTGGCGGCTGACGAAGAAGGGGATCAGCACGTCGGCGAGCCGCTGGAACTCGCCGTAGCGCGACACCAGGTAGTTCTCGTGGCAGCCGTACGAGTTGCCGGCCGAGTCGGTGTTGTTCTTGAACAGGAAGATCTGGCCGGCGATGCCCTCCTCGTGGAGGCGGGCCTCGGCCGCGGCCAGCAGGCTCTCGAGGATGCGCTCACCGGCCTTGTCGTGGGTGATCAGCTCCAGCACCGAGTCGCACTCAGGGGTGGCGTACTCGGGGTGGGAGCCGACGTCCAGGTAGAGGCGGGCGCCGTTCTCGAGGAAGACGTTGGACGACCTGCCCCACGACACCACCCGCCTGAACAGGTAGCGGGCGACCTCGTCGGGGGACAGCCGGCGCTGTCCCCGGAACGTACAGGTGACCCCGTACTCGTTCTCGAGGCCAAAGATGCGCCGGTCCATGGGCTCATCGTACTCGCGCCAGGGCCATCCCGGGCGACCGGATCGAGCGAGTTCCCAAACCGCCTGCTGCGCCGGCAGAGTGCCGCGTAGTAGCGTTTGCCCCATGACCAGGCCAAATCCGCCAGAGGTGCCGCCGGGCGTCGGGGATTCGGATCCGCACGCCGAACAGGAGCCGCGGCTTCGTCCGGGGCTGCTGTTCCGCTGGGGCGCCTTCGCCAGCCTCGGCGTGCTCGCCACCCTGGCGGCCGCCGCCGCCGTCTACACCGCCCGGGCCGTGCTGATCCGCGCCGCGATCGCCCTCTTCGTGGCGATCAGCCTGGATCCCGCGGTGCGCTGGCTGGTCAGAAAGGGCGTCCGCAGGAGCGTGGCGGTCACGATCATCTTCGTGATCGTGCTGGCGCTGACCGCGGCCTTCCTGATGTCGGTGATCCCCGCGATGGTGTCGCAGTTCCGCGGTCTGGTCGACGACCTGCCCCGCTACCTGAACCAACTGCAGGACCGTTCGAGCCGGTACCGGGAGCTGAGCGACCGCTACAACCTCACCAAGCAGATCCAGAGCGTCATCTCGAGCCTGCCGTCCCGCCTGGGCAGCGGGCTGTTCGGCCTCACCGGCAGGATCTTCGGCGCGTTGTTCTCGACGCTGACCGTGCTGGTGCTCGCCATCTACTTCATGGCCGACCTTCCGCGGCTGCGCAATGGCCTGGTCAGGCTGTTCCCGCGCGCCCGCCGCTCCCAGATGGGCAGGATCGCCGACGTGGTGATCGACAAGGTCGGCGCCTACATGATCGGCAACATCCTCATCTCGCTGGTGGCAGGGCTCGCGTCGTTCGTGTGCTTCACCGCCCTCGGGGTGCCGTTCTCGGTGCCGCTGGCCTTCGTGATCGCGCTGACCGACCTGATCCCGATGATCGGCGCCACGCTGGGCGCGATCATCGCCGTGGTCCTGACGCTGTTCGCCAGCAAGCTGTGGCCCACGACCGTGCTGGTCGCGCTCTTCTTCGTGGTGTACCAGCAGGTCGAGAACTACCTGATCGCGCCGCGGATCCTGCGGTCCACCGTCAACCTGAGCGCCGTCGCGGTGCTGGTTGCCGGGCTGATCGGCGCGACCGCGCTCGGGCTGGTCGGCGCGCTCATGGCCATCCCGGTCGCCGCCGCGATGAAGGTCCTGCTGACCGAGCAGCTCGAGGCCCGTGACGCCGCCGAGGCCAAGGCCGAGGGCGGCCCGGCCATGACCGGCCTGGCCGCGCTCGACAACGCATCCACCGAGGCAGGCGGGCAGGGGGTCGCAGCCGCCGGCCCCGGCGACGGCGGCCCGCCGGGAGCCGGCGGCGACGATGAGGCGCACTCGGAGGCCGAGGCTCGGGAGGAGCTGCGGCCGAGCGAGGACGAGGACGAGGGCGGGGCGCCGACCTCGGTCACGTCCCGGGGATCGGCAGGGGACGATCCCCGCTCGCGAGGGTGAGCAGCACGATCGCGTCGGTCCAGGCCAGCGGCGCGGCCGAGCGGGGCGCGCCGTCGCCGCGCCGCACCCGCTCCGGGAACGCGCCGAGCGCGGTCCGATGGTCGAGCAGCCAGTCCAGCCGCTGGTCCGCGTCGACGCGGTCGCCCGCCGCCATCGCCGCCAGCGCGAAGCTCGCCGTGGCCGGGGTCCAGTAGTCGGCCCCGCGCCACGGTGTCCCCGGGACTGCTCCCCCGTTCCCGGGGGCGAGCTGCGCCGCCGCGCGGGCCACACCCTGGCGCACGATGCCGCTGGACGGCGCGAACGGTGGCCCCAGCCAGGTGACCGCCGCGTCGGGACCGTCGCCCCGCGGGGCCGCGTCCCCGATGCGGACCGGATAGCGGTGGAAGCCCGCCGGCCCCCAGAACGCCCGACTGATCGCGGAGCCGAGCCTGGATGCCGCCCACCGGTAGCGCACCGCCGCCTCGGGGTGGCCCAGCGCCGCCGCCAGGGCGCCCGCGGCGCGCAGCCCGGTTCGCAGCGCGGCCGCCGTGCCCAGGGTGGGCTGGCGCTCGGGCCGCTCCCAGTAATCGGAGCCCGCCGGCGGCAGCCCGTCGGGCCCGAGCGACCGCTCCGCCGCCGTCGCCGCCGACCGCACCATCGGCCACAGCCGCCAGGCCGTCGCCAGGTCACGGCCTCCGTCGCTGGCGAGCCATGCCGCCCAGGGCACCCAGCCGGTGGCGTCGAGCTGCGCCGGCCGCGAATCGGTCACCGGCGCCCCGTCCGGACGCGAGCGCGCCGGCCAGGTCCCATCCGGCCGCTGCGTCCGCGCAAGGAACTCCAGGATCTCCACGGCCTCGCTCCCGTGCCCGGTCACGGCGAGGGCCGCCGCCGCGAAGCTCGCGTCCCTCGGCCACACATAGGCCCAGTAGGGCGTCTGCGCCGCCAGCATCGCTCCACCCGGCCGCAGCAGCAGGCGAAGGTCCAGCAGCGACCGAGCCGCCGCCGCCCGCTGCCTCGCACTTCGCCCCGGGACCGATCCATCAGCCAACCACGCCCGATCCACCGCCACCGCCGCCGCCACCCCCGGATCGCCCCACAGCCCCGCGGCCGGCGCGGCGGCGCGAGGCCCGGCGGCGCCCGTCCCGCTGACGGCCGGCGGCCGGTTGCTGTCGGCGGCGTCGCTGGCCGGAGCAACCGTGAGGGGGTCGATGGCGCCGGGGGGCACGTAGCGGTAGCGGCCGTCGGCGAGGCGGAGGACGTTGCTGCCTGGGATGTAGGCGGCGCCCTTGGCGTCCTGGGGCGGGATGGGTTCCAGGACCCGGTCGTTGCCGAGCAGGCCGGCGCTGAACAGCGGCGCGGTCGCCCCCGGGCGGGTCGCGGCCAGCAGCGGCGCGACCAGCGCGGCCGCCAATCCGGCGAGCGCCACGTGGCGTAGACGGCGCCAGCGCAACCCCGTCCCCCCTCCTGGTCGTGGTCCTGGCGGCTCAGGCGCCGCCCAGGCCACGCACCATGCCGTCCAGCGCCGCCCGGTCCGGCGCCGATACCCAGGCCGCGTGCGTGCCGCTGCAGACCAGCGCGCCCCGCTGCAGCGAGCCGGACCAGCGGTTGGTGCCCACGGGGGCCCCAAGTCGCACAGTGGCCCAGCGGGCCATGGCCGTGCAGTACTCGGCGGCCTCAGCGGGCGAATCCCACACCGTCCGCAGCACCAGCGCGGTCTGGTTGCTCCGCTGGAAGCTGCGCAGCTCGCCGCCGTCCCAGCCGGCGGCCACCCGTTCGGCGGTGGTCACCGGGAAGGATCCTTGCAGCAGCAGGCGCGTGTCGAACTCGCCCCACTCGACCTGGGCGCCCGGCCGCCAGCCCTGCCCGAGCGAACCTCGCAGGTCGGGAACGCGCACGTCCTCGGGGACGTCGCGCTTGCCCAGGTACTTGTCGAGGTGCAGGAGCTGCTCCGTCGAGGTGGGCGGGTCGCGGTAGGCGCGGTTGACCGCGTCCCAGCCGCCGCGCTGGTAGAGGCCGCGAACGAACGCGGCGCCGGCAGAATAGGGGAAGAGCAGGGACTCGCGGACCACCGCGGGGGCCGCGTCCAGCTTCGGGCTCCGCTCGGCCGCGCCGGCGCGGGCGGCCGACGCCTGATCGGTCGGGGACAGCGCCTGGTCGTGGTAGAGCTGCATCAGCACGGTCGCGTCGCCCTCGACCAGCCCGGCGTAGGCCGTCGCCTGGTCGTCAGCCTCCCCCGCCTCCAGCTTGTCCGCGCGCGTCAGGTCGAAGTGCTGGTCGGTGACCGCATGGGTCAGCTCGTGCGAGAGCACGATCCGCGTGTACGGGTCCAGGCCACGATCCGAGCGCACGTACAGCCTGCCCCGGCGCGGCGGCTTGCCGGGCACGTAGAAGCCCAGCACGCTCTCGGCCTGCACCGAGCGCAACAGCCCGTACAGGTCGGTGCCCTTTGGCAGCTCACCCAGCTCCTCGAGCGCCCTGGCCTGCCGGGCGAGCTCGGCCTTGTCGGTCTCGCCGGCGGAGGCGCGGAGCAACCGCGCCGCCACCTTGGCGGGCGACTCCACGGTGACCGGGACCGCCCGCAGGAAGTCCAGGCCGCGGAGCCGCGCGACCTGCGACTCGACGGCACGCACGGCCGCCGGCGTCTGTGAGGCGGGTGGCGCCGAGGTGGTCGGACCACCGCCCGGGGCGGAGGTGCCCGGAGCCGCTGTGGACGTCGCCGGCGCGGACGTGCTCGACGAACGGCCGTCACCCCAGATGGCGACGGTGCCGCCGATCAGCGCCAGCACCACCACGCAGGCCGCGGCCGCGAGCAGCAGCGAGCGCCTGCGCGGCGGCCACGGTCGCCGCGGCGGCTTCGGCGCCGGCCGCGGTCCCGACGGCGGAGGCGGCCCGGTCGGCGTGGGCGGGACCAAGGGTACTTGCCGGCCCGGCCACTCGGGTGGTGTCGAGGCGGGCGGCGCCGGTCCCTGCGCTGTCACGTCAGCCGCCGGCCGCGCCCGGTCCGTCGCGCCCGCTGGCGTCAGTACCGCCTGAGCCGTTGCCACCGGAGCCACCGGCGGCTGGCCCGTTGCCAGCCGGCCCGCTGGTCTCCGGCACGGTCCCGCCCTGGTCGCTCGGGCTCGGTCCGCTCGACCCCGGGCCGGGTGTGATCGATCCGGCGGGAGCGCCGGCGGCGGGCTCCAGCGCGCTGGCGATCTCGTCGTCGGTCAGGCGCCGGAACGCCCGCCGCGCCCGCCTGCGCTCCAGCACGGCGACCTCCAGCCGCGAGGAGACCGCACCAGCCGGCGCGGCGCGGCGCAGGACCTTGAGGGCCAGCCTGATCGACTCGTCGAGGGCCAGGCCCTCGCGGTACTGCCGCTGGAGCTCGGCGTTGAGGTCGTCAGCCTCGCCGCCCATCGCCAGGAAGCCCTTGCGGTCGTCGACCGTCCCGTCGTAGACGATGTGGTAGAGGGCGTTGGGCGCGCCCTCGGTGCCCACCTCGGCGACGCACACCTCGACCTCGTACGCCTTGCTCGCCTCCATGAAGATCTGGGTGAGCATCTGCGAGTAGGCGTTGGCGATCGCGCGGCCGGTGACGTCCTCGCGGCCATAGGTGTAGCCGCGGATGTCGGCGATGCGGACGCCGGCCACCCGCAGGTTCTCGAACTCCGAGAAGCGGCCCACCGCGGCGAAGGCGATGCGGTCGTACAGCTCGGACAGCTTGTGCAGGTGCGACGAGGGGTTCTCGGTCACCAGCACGATGCCGTCGGTGTACTCGAGCACCACCAGCGGGCGCCCGCGGGCGATGCCCTTGCGCGCGTAGTCGGCCTTGTCCTTGGTCCACTGCTCCGGCGAGACATAGATCGGCATGGACACTGGTCAGTCCCCCTCGCCGGTCTGGGCGGCCACGACCTTCTCGGCCGAGGCGCGCACCTCGTCGTCGCTCACCCGCTGGTAGGCGTTCTCGGTCACGGTCGCGACCAGCGGGAAGATCTTGCGGACCAGGTCGGGACCGCCGGTGGCGGTGTCCTCGTCGGCGGCGTCGTACAGTGCCTCGACCACCGCGTCGATCGCGGCCTCGCGGGTCATGTCGGGCCGGTAGCGCTTCTTCAGGCTGCCGCGGGCATCGCGGCCGCCGGAGCCGACCGTGTGGTAGTCGGCGTCCTCCCAACGGCCGCCGGTGACGTCGTAGCGGAAGATGCGTCCTGTCCGGTGGCGTACGTCGTAACCACAGAACAGGGGCACGACCACCAGCCCCTGCATCGCCGCCGGCAGGTTGGAGCGCACCATCTGGCCGAGCTTGTTGGCCTTGCCCTCCAGCGAGAGGGGGAAGCCCTCGACCTTCTCGTAGTGTTCCAGCTCCGTCTGGAACAGACGGACCATCTCGATGCCCGGGCCCGCCGCGCCGGCGAAGGCCACCGCTGAGAAGTCGTCGGCGGGGAACACCTTCTCGATATCGCGCTGGGCGATGGCCATCCCCTCGGTGGCGCGCCGGTCACCAGCGACCAGCACGCCGTCCTTGTAGCGCAGCGCGGCCACGGTGGTGCCGTGGGTCACCTCGGGCTTGGACCCCGGCGGCAACTGCGCCGGGGTCAGCAGCTCGGGCGCATATGCCCGCAGCGCGTCGATGAAGGATGAGCTGTAGAGCGGTGGACCTGAGAACGGGTCCCTCAAAGGGGTTATTCGCCCCCTTTCTGCACGTATTGCTTCACGAACTCTTCGGCGTTCTCCTCGAGCACGTCGTCGATCTCGTCGAGCAGGGCGTCCAGCTCCTCCTTGAGCTCCTCGCCCTTCTCGGTTACCTCGGCCGAAGGCTGAACGTCAGGCTGCTCGGCTTCCTGCTTGCCGTGCGCGCGCCGCTTCTGCTCGGCGCCACCACTGTCCTTGGCCATCGTCCCCTCCTTGTTGCTGGCTCGATGATTGTGTCACGCAGAGCCGACGGAATCGCCCAGAGTCGCACTCTGTGGATAACGGCGGCGCCACTGGAGAGAGTCCCCAGAACCCCTCCACTAGCCCTGGAGGTTGCGGATGAGGTCTTCTGCGGTCGGGCTCGAGTCGAGGATAGTCGCGGTGTGCATGGCCGTGCCCCTGGTGGGCTCCAGCATCGGCACGCGCTGGAGCGTCTCGCGGCCGATGTCGAAGATGATCGCGTCCCAGCCCGCCGCGGCGATCTGCGGCGCGTAGTTGGCCAGGCAGCGGCCGCGGAAGTAGGCGCGGGTGTCCGGCGGCGGGTCGGCCACCGCGCGCAGGACCTCCTGCTCGGCCACCACCCGCTCCACGCGACCGGCAGCGGCCAGCCGGTAGTACAGACCGCGGTCCATGCGGACGTCGTGGTACTGGAGGTCGACGAGCTGCAGCTTGGCGTCCTCCAGCTCCAGGCTGTCGCGCTTGGCGATCTGCTGCATGAGCTGGTACTTGGTCACCCAGTCGACGGTCCGGTCGGCCTTGAGCGGGTCCTCTTCGAGCTGGGCCAGCACCGACTCCCAGCGGCCGACCACCTCGAGCTGCCAGTGGGGCACCTCGCGGTCCTTGAGGTACGACTTGGCCGCGTCCAGGTACAGCCACTGGATCTCGCAGGCGGTCAGGTGGCGGCCGTCCTTGCGCTCGACGGTGGCGCGCAGGGTGGGGTCCTTGGCGATCGAGCGCAGCGCCTGCACGGGGTTGGCGAGCTGCCATTCGTCTCCCGGCAGCACCCCGTCCTCGATCATGCAGAGCACGATGGCCAGCGATCCCGTCTTCAGGAAGGTGGCCATCTCGTTCATGTTGGCGTCGCCGATGATCACGTGCAGCCTGCGGTAGCGCTCCGGGTCGGCGTGCGGCTCGTCCCTGGTGTTGATGATCGGGCGCTTGAGCGTCGTCTCCAGGCCGACCTCGACTTCGAAGAACTGCGAGCGCTGGGCGATCTGGTAGGCGACGCGCTCCTCGCCCGGGTCGCGCACCAGGCTGCCCGCCCCGGCGAACACCTGGCGGCTGACCAGGAACGGGGTCAGGTCGCGGACGATGCGCGCGAACGGCGTGGCGCGGTCCACCAGGAAGTTCTCGTGGGTGCCGTAGGAGGTGCCCTTGCCGTCGGTGTTGTTCTTGTAGACCTGGATGCGGCGGCCACCGGGTGCCAGCTCGACCGCCCGGCGGGCCGACTCCGCCAGGATCCGCTCACCGGCCTTGTCGAAGACGACCAGCGTGCGAGGGTCCAGGCACTCCGGCGAGGAGTACTCCGGGTGGGCGTGGTCGACGTAGTAGCGTGCCCCGTTGGTCAGGATCACGTTGGCCAGGCCAAGGTCGTCCTCGCTGGGCACCTCCGGCTCGCGCGGCGCCTCGAAGCCACGCGCGTCGCGCAGCGGCGACTCCTCCTCGTAGTCCCAGCGGACCTTGCGCCCCCTGCCGGAGAACGCGTTCACGAGCAGGCTCGAGGCCAGCACGGGGTTGGAGTCTGGCGATCCCGGCACGGTGATGCCGTACTCGGTCTCGATCCCCATGACCTTGGTGATGGCCATCCGTCCCCCTTCAGTTGCCGCAGGGGCCGCCACCAGAACGCCACGGGCGCTGCGCCTGCGCAGCACCCGCGAACGTCCTTCCTGGTCAGCCTACAGGTACTGGCCGGTGTTGACCTGCTCGATGGCGCGCCCGAAGTCCTTGGAGCTGCCGCCCACGAGCGTGCGCACGTACACGATACGCTCGCCCTTCTTGCCCGAGATCCGAGCCCAGTCGTCCGGGTTGGTGGTGTTGGGCAGGTCCTCGTTCTCCTTGAACTCGTCCGCGACCGCGGTGAAGAGGTCCTCCGGTCGGATTCCCTTCTGGGTGGTCCCCAAAAATCGCTTGATCGCCATTTTCTTCGCTCTGGACACGATGTTCTCGATCATCGCACCAGAGTTGAAGTCCTTGAAGTACAGGACCTCCTTGTCGCCGTTGGCGTAGGTGACCTCGAGGAAGCGGTTCTCCTCGGCGTCGGAGTACATCCGCTCGACCGTCTCGCGGATCATCACGCCCAGCGCGCTCTGGCGGTCGCCGGAGTGCCGGTCGAGTAAGTCCTGACCGATCGGGAGGGTGACCAGGAGGTACTTGGAGAAGATGTCGGCCGCCGCGTCCTTGTCCGGCCGCTCGATCTTGATCTTCACGTCCAGCCGGCCAGGCCGCAGGATCGCGGGGTCGATCATGTCCTCGCGGTTGGAGGCGCCGATCACGATCACGTTCTTGAGCTGCTCGACGCCGTCGATCTCGGACAGAAGCTGCGGGACGATGGTGTTCTCCACGTCGGAGGACACCCCCGAGCCGCGGGTCCGGAAGATCGAGTCCATCTCGTCGAAGAACACGATCACCGGCATGCCCTCGCTGGACTTCTCCTTGGCGCGCTGGAAGATCAGCCGGATCTGCCGCTCCGTCTCGCCAACGTACTTGTTCAGCAGCTCCGGGCCCTTGATGTTCAGGAAGTAGCTGCGCCCGCCGCTCTCCTGGCCGGTCATGGTGGCCACCTGCTTGGCCAGCGAGTTGGCGACCGCCTTGGCGATCAGCGTCTTGCCGCAGCCTGGCGGGCCGTACAGCAGGATGCCCTTGGGCGGCTTGAGCTGGTGCTCCAGGTACAGGTCGGCGTGCAGGAACGGCAGCTCGACCGCGTCGCGGATCGCCTCGATCTGACGGGAGAGGCCGCCGATGTCCTGGTAGGAGACGTCGGGGACCTCTTCCAGGACGAGCTCCTCCACCTCGGGCTTGGGCAGGTGCTCGAGCACGAACCCGGAGCGGGTGTCCAGCAGCAGCGCGTCGCCGGCGCGCAGCGTGTGGTTGCGCAGCGGCTCCCCGATCTGGACCACGCGCTCCTCGTCGGCGTTGCCGATGACCAGGGCGCGGTCGGGTCCGAGCATCTCCTTGAGGCTGACCACCTCGCCCTGGACCTCGAACGAGCACGCCTCGACGATGTTCAGCGCCTCGTTGAGCATGACCTCCTGGCCGAGCTGGAGCGACTTGGGGTCGATCTGCGGGTGCACGTTCACCCGCAGCTTGCGGCCCCCGGATGAGATGTTGACCGTGCCGTCGTCGTTGACGCTCAGGAACACCCCGTACCCGGAAGGCGGCGCGGTGAGCTTCTCGACCTCTTCCTTGAGGGCGAGGATCTGCTCACGCGCCTCGCGCAGGGTCGCGGCCAGCCGCTCGTTCTGCGACAGCGCTTGCGCGAGCTGCCCCTTGGTCTCGAGCAGCCGCTCCTCGAGCACGCGGACCTGACGTGGCGAGTCCTGCAGCCGGCGACGCAGCAGTGCCGTCTCCTCCTCGAGGAACTGGATCTGGCGCTGGAGCTCGCCAGCCTCGAGCGCCTCGTCAGCGTTCGGATTCTGCTCAGGGTCACGACGTGACCGAGGCTGCCTCGGGCGATCGGCGTCCTTCACGTGCGTCCCCCCTTTTGGTCGAGAGGACACCAGGCACGTTGACTAGTCCCGGTGTTCCACTAAGCGTAGGTAGAGGTGCCTACACCCTATCGGCCTTTGCATCGGCCTTTCCAGTGTCATGCTTGTGATCAACTTCGTCAGATCCCCTCGACGCCTGGGGTCGCGCCGAGTCGGACTGCCAACGTACGCCTGCCAACCTTTCGGGGGACACGCGCGTGGTCCCCTCATGCTACCCGTCCCACCTACCTAAACGTCTAGGGTCCGCCTGAGCAGGCATGCTGCCCTGATCGGACGCGCCAGCCCTGCTCAGAGGACATGAACCGGGCTGCCCTGAGCAGTACAGGGTATCCCCAGATGCCGCCCCCAGACGACTTAAGCTGGACCCCCGCGCAGCATGGCCCCCCTTTCGAGCTGGTTCGAGGTCGCCCGTCGCCTGTCGTCGTTACCCACCGGATCGCATCTCCGGCCACGGGTCCCCGACCTCGGGAGCCGCCAAACGCGCGCTTCAGCGCACCGGCGCGGGGGGTCCCCATGGCGCCGACACGCGCCGGGCGGAGACCAGAAATCCGGTGTGGCCGATCATGCGGTGCTCGGGCCGGACCGCCAGGCCGTCCACGTGCCAGGGCCGCATGATGGCCTCGGCCGTCTCGATGAGCCCGAAGCGGCGTGTGGCCTCCAGGGCCTCGACCGTTCGCATCACCTGCGGCACGGTGGCCACGAACGCCACCAGCACCCCGCCCGCTGCCAGCACGTCGACCGCGGGCGGCACCACCAGCCACGGCTCCAACAGGTCCAGCAGCACGCGGTCGACCGGGCCGGCGCCGCCCATGCCATCGAGGACGTCGCCGCAGCGCAGGTCCCAGGCGTCGGGGGCCTTGCCGAACCACGCCTCGACGTTGCGGCGGGCCTGGTCGGCGAACTCGGGGCGTACCTCGAAGGAGATCAGCCGCCCGCCAGGCGACAGCGCCTGGAGCAGCGCGATCGACAGCGCGCCCGAGCCCGCGCCCGCCTCCAGCACGGTCATGCCTGGCTGCACGTCGGCGGTCATGACCATCAGCGAGATCGTCTTCGGATAGATCACCTGCGCGCCGCGCGGCATCTTGACCACCCAGTCGGACAGCGTCGGCCGCAGCACCAACAGCCGCTGCCCGAGGTCGGTGGCGACCACCTCGCCCTCGGCCTGGCCGATCAGCTCGTCGTGGGCGAGCCGTCCCCGGTGGGTGTGGAAGGTCGCGCCGGCCTGGAGCGTCACCAGGTAGCGCCGGCCCTTGGCGTCCTGGAGCAGCACCCGCTCGCCGGGCTCCAGCGGCTTCACCTGCCCACCACCTCGACCAGCGGGAGCGCGTGCCGGGCGGCGTCGGGCCCGAGCAGCCGCTCCCGCGAGCGGCAGAAGGCGCACACGGGGACGGCGTCGGGGTCCTCCGGCGACTGGGTGACCATGCCGCAGCGGGCGCACTCGGTCAGGTCGGCGTCGTCGGCCGAGCGCAGCAGCTCGGCCGCCCGGTCGATGAACCCGAAGAGGAAGTTGTGCTTGGTGCCCGGGGAGGCCTCCTCCATCTGGTTCAGGGTGTCCTTGTGCCGGAGCTGGGTGTTGCCGGCCACCAGCGGGCACTCCTCGACGACGTAGTCGATGCCCTTGAGCACGCAGTAGGCGGCCGTCTCGCGCTCGGCCACGCGGTACAGGGGCTTGACCTTCTTGACCAGGCCGGGGCGGGTCGCCTCGAGCACCGGGAACTGGCGCGCCATGGTGGCGGTGTCCCAGCGCAGGGTGTTGGCCAGCAGCACCGCGGCCTCGTCGTCGAGGTTGTGGCCGGTGGCGACGACGTCGTAGCCGCCCTCGAGCGCCACGCGGTTGAAGACGTAGCGCTTGGACAGGCCGCACACCCCGCAGGAGGAGCGGCCCGTGCCGCCGGCGGCCCTGCCGGCCCTGGCGGCCGCCTCCGGGATGGTGTAGCCCTGCTCGGCGCCGAGGTCGTAGACCACCAGCCCGGCGCCGCGCTCGTCGGCGAACGCCTGGCAGGTGTCCTTGGACCGCTCGGAGTAGGCGCCGATGCCAAGGCCCATGTAGAGCCCGTCCGCCCGGTAGCCGAGGTCGAGCAGCAGGTCCCACAGGGCCAGCGAGTCCTTGCCGCCCGACACCGCCACCAGCACGCGGTCGTCCGGGCGCAGCATGTGGTGCTTGTCGATCGCGCGGGTGACCTGCTGTCGCACGTAGTGGAAGAAGCAGTCACGGCAGAAGGCGGCGTTGTGCCGGCGGATCTCGATGGCGGCGCGGTCGCGGCACCGCTTGCAGCGCATGGCCATGGCTAGGCACCTCCCTCGCCGGATCCGGAACGTCCCCCGGCCCGTCCGGGCAACGCCCGACCCGCGCCGCCGCTGATGGCGAAGCGGACCTCGACCGCGTCGCCGTCGCGCAGCTCGTCCTCGCTGGTCAGCAGGGCGCCGTCGCGGATGACCAGCACGGTCGTCGGCAGCACCTCGAGCCGCGCCAGCAGGTCCTTGACACGGCGCACGTCGGCGACCTCGACCATCCGGTCGGGTGGGCGAAGGCGGGCGGTCACGAGCACTGGCGCTCCTCGTCGGTGATGGCATCCGCAGCGTTGGTTCCAACAATAGCGCTCGGGACAGACTCCCCGGAGCGCTTGTCCACAGCCCCCCGGGCGGTCACGCCTCCGGGTGGGTGAAGGCGTCGTGGGGGGTGTAGCGCTCGACCTGGCGCGCGGCCCGCTCGCCCTGGCCGGCGGCGTTCCACAGGAACAGGCCGAGGGCGACGTGCAGCAGGTAGCGCGGCGTGTGCAGGAGCGCCACGGCGGCGCCGCCGCCGGCGATCAGCAGCACCGCCAGGCCGCGGCCGAACCAGGCGGTCACCCGCGTGGCCAGCAGGCGGCGACCGGTCAGGCGCCACACCACCGCCCTGGCGACGCGCCCGCCGTCCAGCGGGAAGCCGGGCAGCAGGTTGAACGCGGCGAGCACCAGGTTGGCGAGCCCCAGCAGGGCGAGCAGGTCACCGGGCCAGCCGCCCACGAGCTGGCTGCACAGCCACAGCAGCCCGGCGAGGCTCACCGAGGTCAGCGGGCCCGCCATCGCCATCAGCGCCTCGCCCGCCGCGTCGGCGGGCTCGCTGACGATCCGCGCCACCCCGCCGAACACCAGCAGGCTGATCTCCATCGTGCCGATGCCGAGCACCCTGGCGGCCAGCGCGTGTGACAGCTCGTGGGCCAGCACCGAGGTGAAGAACGCGCAGGTGAACAGCACCGACAACGCCACCGCCGCCGGCCCGGTGAGGCGCGGCGACCAGACGTCGTGGCTCAGGGTCGTGAAGATCGCCAGCCCGATGAACCAGGTGAAGTCCAATCGAATCGGGACGCCGAAGATCCGACCCAGCCGCAGCCCCCGACCCAGCAACTGATTCCCCCCGGCTCGTCCCGTCCCGGCGGCGCCCAGCCCGCCAGACGCCACCATACCGGTAACCGATGTCAGCCATCGGTCGCGGCAGGGACATATCCGTTGAAGTCGTCGCTGGAGGCCCTGGGCGGGCGGTGGGCGGAGACCGCCGCCGCCAGCGAGGTGCCGAGCCCGCGCGCCATGCCGTCACCGACCGCCACGCCGTCGGCGCCGAGGTGGTCGGCCAGCCGCCAGGCCGCCTCGGCGGTGACGGTCACGGCCTCGTCGGTGGCCACGCCGTCCTCGACCGCCAGGCCGCGAAGCAGCAGCACGCCCGCCTTGCGGTCGTGCTTGGGGTCGACGCGTGCGACCAGCCGGCCGCCGGCCAGCACCGGCATGGTGTAGTAGCCGTGCTGGCGCTTGGCCGGCGGCGTGTACACCTCGATGCGGTAGTGGAAGCCGAACAGGTGCTCGGCGCGTTCCCGCCGCCAGATCAGCGAGTCGAACGGGCTGAGCAGCACCGGCGCGTGCTCCGCGCGACGCGGGATGGGCGTGCCAGGCTCGATGTAGGCGGGCTTCTGCCAGCCGGCGACGGCGACCTCCTGGAGCAGCCCGGAGGCCAGCGCCTCCGCCAGCGCCGGCTTGGCGTACTCGGGACGCAGGCGGAAGTAGTCCGCGAGGTCGGTGGCGGTGCCGACGCCGAGCGCGCGGGCGCCCAGCACGGTCAGCTCGAGCGCCGCCTCCTCCCAGGTCGGCGGGGTCAGGTCGAGGCCCGGCGGGAGCACGCGCTCGGCCAGGTCATAGCGTCGTTCGAAGCGGATGCGGTCGTGGACCATCAACACGCCACGGTCGAACAGGTCCTCGAGGACGTGTTTGGCAGGCGCCCAGTCCCACCAGGTCCCCCGGCGGGGGCCGGTCTGCTGGCGGAAGGACGAGGCGGCCAGCGGGCCCTCGGCGCGGATGCGGTCGAGGATCGGCTCGTACAGCTCGGCGTGCTTCCTGCGTATGTCGGCCCACCAGCCACGCGTCTTCACCGTCATCCGCGCCATTCGTGGCAGGAACAGCCGATAGGTCTCGATCGGCAGGAAGGACGCGGCATGGCCCCAGTACTCGAACCCGGCGCGGCGCCGGTAGACCAGCCGCTCGAAGGCGGCCGGGTCGTGCACGCCGCTGCGCGCGGCGAGCACCAGCTCGTGGCTGCGGGCGACCACGTTGATGGAGTCGATCTGGATCGCGCCGACGCGCCGCAGCACGCCGCGAAGCGCGGCCGCCCCGGCCGGGCCGCGGGACCGCCGAGATGGCCCGGTCAGTCCCTGGGCCGCCAGGGCGAGACGCCGGGCCTGCTCGATGCTGAGGCTGTCGGGCATAGGCGAGGAAACCCTACCGGACGGGTACGACAGCGCAGGGCCGGGGATCAGGTGCCGGCGGCGGGGCGGTCGAGGAGCCAGGTGACGGTTCCGCCGGCTCGCTCGACGGTGGCGACGGCCCTGGTGATCGGCAGGTCCCGGTCGCCGGCGCGAGCGCGGGCGACCGCGTCCGCCTTGCCGGGCCCGCTGGCCAGCACCAGCAGGCGATCGGCGCCGGCCAGGGCGGCCAGCGTGAGGCTCACGCGGTCGGGCGGCGGCTTGGGCGCCTGGTGGACGGGCACGACCAGCCGGTCGGTGACCTCGACCTCCGGCCGGCCGGGGAACAGCGAAAGGCAGTGGCCGTCGGGCCCGACGCCGATCCAGACCACGTCCAGGCGGGGGACCGGGCGGGCCGGGCCACCATCCTCGCCGGCCCCGGACGCACGTCCGGCGGTCGGGCCGGCCCTCCGCGGGAGGCGCTCCAGCGCCGCCTCGTACTCCTTGGCGGCCTCCTCGGCGCCCAGCTCGCCGCGCATGCGCAGGCGCTGCTCCTCGGGCACGGGGACACGGTCGAGCAGGGCCTCGGCCGCCTGGCCCCAGTTGGACTCGGGGTCGCGCGGCGGCACGCAGCGCTCGTCGCCCATGGCCACCCGCAGGCGGCCCCACTCGATCGAGTCGCGCAGGTCGTGGCGGGTCAGCCGCCGGTAGGCGGCCTGCGGCGTGCCCCCGCCGGTGAGCACCCAGGTGCAGGTCTCGTGGGCGTCGATCGCCGCCTCCAGGTCGGCCAGCGCGGCCCGGGCCGCCGCCTCGGCCAGCTCCTCGGGGCCGGCCACCACCTGGACCCGGCTCACTCCGCGCCCGCCTCCGCCAGCTGGGCGGCGGGCGCCATCGCCGCCTCGAACACGCGATCGCGACCGAAGACCTCCAGATCCGCCGCCAGCGGGTTCTGCTCGGAGCCCACGCCGATCCGCCGTGCTGTCGGGTGCCCTGGAGCCCGCACGGTGGTCACCAGGAAGCTTGGTGTGGCCTCGACGCGAATGGCCGCCTCGCCCTCGTCCATCTCCACGCCCAGCTCCACCCGGGTGAGGGTGGCCGAGCCCAGGGTGCTGGAGATGTGGACCTCGCATCGGCCCGCCTGCGTCCCGTAGTTCGCCACGTACAGGTCGTCGACGACCCGGGCCTCTTCCAGCTCCCAGTCGAGCCGGGAGGCCAGCCAACCGGTCAGCTCCAGTCCGGCGGCCAGATCGACGGCGTCGACGTGTAGTCGTCGAGCTCGCCGGGCGGTGCCGCGGAGCGGCGGCCCGTTGAAGGGGTCGGCCAGCAGCTCCCGCCACGCCCTGAGCCGAGTCCACGCGCAGTCGGACAGGGCGGGATGAAGGTCCCGCATGGCACCGACCAGGCGTACCAGGTCGGCCCGCGGATCGGCGAAGCTGGCGGAGTCCACGATCAGCCGGTCCGTGACCGAGGCGAGCTCCCCGAAGACCTGCTCGGAGAACGGCGGCGTGCCCTCCCAGTAGGTGAACACCGGCAGCTCCGGCAGCAGCAGCGGCAGCACCACCGCCGGCAGGTGGCGCGGGTCGACGTTGGTCTGGACGATCACCTCTTCCCAGACCACCTCGGAGCCGCCCTCGGCGTGCCGGTGATGCGCCACGCGCGCCCAGGAGCGTACCCGCTGGCGCTCCGAGGGCGGCTCGGCGATCAGCACGACGCAGCGGCTCGGCACCCTGGCCCCGAGGCTCTCGACGGTGACCAGGGCGCGCTGCCCTGCGCTGCGGCTCGGGGTGACCACCACCATGTTGTTCACGCTGGCGCGCATCAGCGGGGCGTGGCCATCCTCCTGCTCGTGGCGCTGCCGGGCGAGCACCTCCTCGATCTTCGGCGGCGGAGCCTCCTCGAACGCCCAGCCGGGTGTTCGCGTCCCGATCATGGCCGCCGCCAGCGCCGGCCGCGGCTGTGCCGGGCGATCAGCTCGTCGGCCGCCTTGGGCCCCCACTCCCCCGCCTCGTAGTTCGGGAACTCCGGGGGCGGTGTCTCCGCCCAGCGGTCCAGGATCGGCTGGATGATCTGCCACGACTCCTCGACCGTATCCCAGCGCGGGAACAGCGAGGGGTCGCCGATCATCACGTCGAGCAGCAGCCGTTCGTAGGCGTCCGGCAGGTCGTCGGCGAACGAGGTCCCGTAGGAGAAATCCATGTTGACCGAGCGCACCTGGATGGACGGGCCGGGCACCTTGGCGCCGAACTTCATGGTGATGCCCTCGTTGGGCTGGATGCGAAGCACCAGGGCGTTGGGCTCCAGGCCCTCCCGCGCCGCCTCGCCGAACGGCAGGTGCGGCGCGGACTTGAACTGGACCACCACCTCGGTGGCGCGCTTGGGCAGGCGCTTGCCGGTACGCAGGAAGAACGGCGTCCCCGCCCAGCGCCAGTTGTCCACCAGGAACTCGGCGGCCACGTAGGTCTCCACCACCGAGTCGGGCGCCACGTCCGGCTCCTCGCGGTAGGCGGCCACGGGCTCGCCGTCGACCCAGCCGCGGTCGTACTGGCCGCGCACCACGTTGCGGTCGACCACCGTCCCCGACATCCGCCGCAGCGCCTTGAGCACCTTGACCTGCTCGTTGCGCATGTCCTCCGGCTCGGAGGAGGCCGTGGGCTCTCTGGCGATCAGGGCGAGGAGCTGGAGCGCGTGGTTCTGGATGATGTCGCGGATGGCCCCGGCGGTCTCGTAGAAGTTGCCGCGGTGCTCGATGCCGATCGACTCGGCGACGGTGACCTGGACGTGGTCCACGTAGTGGTGGTTCCAGACGGGCTCGAAGATCCCGTTGGCAAAGCGCAGGGCGATGATGTTCTGGACGCTCTCCTTGCCGAGGTAGTGGTCGATCCGGTACACGTCCCGCTCGGGGAAGACCTCGGTGACCAGCGCCTGGAGCTCCCACGCGGAGGCGACGTCGTGCCCGAAGGGCTTCTCGACCACCACCCGCGACCAGCCGCGGTCGTAGCCCCGCCCGCCGATGCCGGACTTGCCGACGCCCTGGATGGCTCCGGGGAACAGCTTGGGGATCAGCGACATGTAGAACATGCGGTTGCCGTCGGTCCCGTGCTCGCGCTCCATCCGCTCGAGCAGGTCGCCGACCTTGCCGAAGGTGCCGGGGTCGTCGGTCGAGCCGGTGATGTAGTAGAGGCGGCTGGCGAACGACTCCCACACCTGTTGCTGGATCGGACGGGTGCGGGAGAACTCCTCGACCGCCTTGCGCATGTCCGCCCGGTACTCCTCGTCCGAGTAGGGGCTGCGGCTGACTCCCACGATCGCGAAGTGCTGCGGCAGCAGGCGGTTCAGCTCCAGGTTGTAGAGGGCCGGGACGATCTTGCGGTGCGCCAGGTCACCGGAGCCACCGAACACCACCATGGCGTTGGGAGGCGGGATGGTGCGGGCGCGCTCGGAGACCTTGAGTGGGTTCTCACCGACGTCCATCACTTCTGCGTCCTCGTGTTCGCTGGATGGATGGGATGCCCGCCGAACTCGTTGCGTAGCGCGGCGATGACCTTGGCGCTGTAGGAATCCCGCTGGCGCGAGCGTAGCCGCATCAGCAGCGACAGGTTGATGACCGGCGCGGGGACGTCCTTGTCGAGCGCCTCCTGCACGGTCCAGCGTCCCTCGCCGGAATCCTCGACCCAGCCGCTCAACGCGTCCAGCTCCGGGTCGCGCTGGTAGGCGGCGGCCGCCAGGTCCAGGAGCCAGGAGCGCACCACGCTGCCGTGACGCCACAGCTCGGCGATCTGGTGCAGATCGAGGTCGTAGTCGGAGGCGTTCATGATCTCGAAGCCCTCGGCGTAGCCCTGGAGCAGGGCGTACTCGATGCCGTTGTGGATCATCTTCACGTAGTGGCCGGCGCCGACCGGGCCGACGTGCGCGTAGCCGCCCCCAGGCGCCAGCGTGGCGAAGGCGGGCTCGACCTGCGCGAAGCCCTCGTCCGAGCCGCCCACCATCAGGCAGAAGCCCTCGCGCTCGCCCCAGATGCCACCGGAGGTGCCGCAGTCGAGGAAGTGCAGGCCCCTGGCGGCCAGCGCGCCGGCGCGGCGAATCGAGTCGCGGAAGTTCGAGTTGCCGCCGTCGACCAGGACGTCGCCCGGCTCCAGCAGCTCGCCGACAGCCCGCACGCTGCTCTCGGTCGGTTCCCCGGCCGGCACCATGAGCCAGACCGTCCGCGGTGGCGCCAGTTCGTCGACGAACGCCTTCAGGCTGGCGGCCGAATCGGCGCCGGCGTGGGTGACCGCCTCGAGCGCACGGGGGTCACGGTCGTAGGCGATCACCCGGTGGCCGCCGGTCAGCAGCCGGCGGGACATGCCGGCGCCCATCCGACCGATGCCGATCATTCCGATCTCCACGCTCGGGACCGCCTCCTCTCGGTGCCACTGCCCTTGCTGTCTGGCTGTACCCTTCGACTCCGGTCGCCGCCGCGCGGCGGCGCCCTTCCGTACGGATTACCGGTCGGCCTGGTCGCGCCCCCCTCCGCCGAGCGCCGTGGTCACCGCGTCGGCGAACAGCTCGAGCGCCCGCGGGCCGTCCAGGCCGATGCGGACCACGCGCCGCCCCTTGGCCTCCAGCGCCTCCGCGTCGCCGGCCGCCTGCGCCGCGATCAGGGTCCCGAAGGGGTACTCGCGCCCGGGCACCTCCATGTCAGTGGTGGGACGGTCGACGAGCTGGACGAAACGGCCCGTGTTGGGGCCACCCTTGTGGTACTGGCCGGTCGAGTGCAGGAACCGCGGGCCGAAGCCGAGCGTGGTGGCCGCCCTGGTAGCGTTGCGAATGCCCGTGCGCGCGCGCTGGAGCGTCGCCTCGGCCTGGGCCGTCGGGTCCAGGTAGGCCATCAGCGCCACGTACTCCCCGGGTCCGACGCCTGTCAGCAGGTCGCGCAGCAACGCCGCCACGCCCCCGATGTCCCGCTCTCCGCGCAGCCACATTGCCGGCGCCGGCAGGCCCCCTCCGGCCGCCAGCTCCGCGAGCACCCGCTTGGTGGCGTCCTTGGCCGCCTGCACGTCGGGCTGGTCGAAGGCGTTGATGCCGAGCAGGTGCCCGGCCACGGCGGTGGCGAACTCCCAGCGGAAGAACTCGGCGCCCAGCTCGATGCCCTCGCCGAGGCCGAGGAAGGTGGTCGGGTGCTCGGCCGCCTTGAGCTCGGTGGCGCCCGGCGCGCTGACGCCGGCGTCGTCGATGCCGACCACGGCCCGGTCGTCGCCGAACGCCTCGACCGGCCCGGGCTCCTCACCCACCACCGGCAGCAGGCCCTTGCCCTGCTTGCCGGTGGACTCGGCCAGGAGCTGCTCGACCCACAGGCCGAACGCGGCCAGGTCGGGCGCGGTCAGCACCGTGACCTTGTCGCGCCCGTCCAGGGCGTTGTCGGCCATGAACCGGCCCAGCCGCACGCCGGGGCTGTCGGCGTCGTCGACGTCCGGGCCGCATTCCAGGGCCATCTCTCGCGCCTGCTCGAGCAGGGCGTCCAGATCGACGCCGAGCAGGGCGGCCGGCACCAGGCCGAACAGGGACAGCGCCGAGTAGCGCCCGCCGATGTCGGGCGGGTTCTCGAACACGCTGCGGTACCCGAAGCCGATGGCGTGCTCGACCAGCACCGTGCCGGGGTCGGTGATGGCCACGAAGTGGCGCCCGGCCTGCGAGCCGAGCGCCCCGGCCGCGCGGGCCTCGAAGAAGGCCGCGAAGTCGTTCGGCTCGGTGGTCGTGCCGGACTTGGAGGCGATCACGTACAGGCTGCGCTCGGGCGTCGCCCACTCGGCGGCGGAGGCGACCGCCGCCGGGTGGGTCGAGTCCAGCACCCGGACCGGCAGGCCGCGCGCCGCGCCGAGGACGCTGGCGAGCACCTCGACGCACAGGCTCGACCCGCCCATGCCGCAGACCAGCACCCGGTCGATGCCGTCGGCACGGACCCCGGCCGCCAGCTCCCGCAGCTCGTCCACGTAGGCCCGCATGCTCTCGGGCAGGTCCAGCCAGCCGAGGCGGTCCAGGACCTCCTTGGCCGCCTCGGCGTCGTCGGTCCACAGGCCCGCATCCCGCGCCCAGATCCGCGGGCCGATCTGGCCGGTGGACGCGGTTGGCTCGCTCACCTGAGCGCCCCGGCGCGCTTGGTCTCGATGGTCTCGACGGCGCCCTGGTAGCTGTCGGCGAAGCGGTCGACGCCCTCCCGCTCCAGCTCGTCCATGACCCGCGTCTCCTCGATGCCGAACTCGGCCAGGTCGCTCCAGAGCCGGTGGGCGCGGTCCATGTCCTCGACGATCGTCTGGCCCCGCACCTCGCCGTGGTCCTGGAACGCGTCCAGGGTCTCGGTGGGCATGGTGTTGACGCTGCCGCGCGCGATCAGCTCCTCGACGTAGAGGACGTCGCGGTACTTGGGGTTCTTGGTCGAGGTCGACGCCCACAGCGGCCGCTGCGGCCGCGCGCCCACGGCGGCCAGCGCCCGCCACCTGTCGGTCGCGACCTGCTCCTGGAACGCCTCCCAGGCCAGCTTGGCGTTGTCGACCGCCGCGGTCCCCAGCCGGGCGCCGGCCCGCTGCGCGGCGGCGCCGCCCTGGTCCACGATCGCCTGCAGCTTCTTGTCGACGTTGCTGTCGACGCGGCTCACGAAGAACGAGGCCACGCTGGCGATCTCGGTGAGGTCGCCGCCCGAGGCCGCCAGATCCTCGAGCCCAGCCATGAAGGCGTCCATGACCTGGCGGTAGCGCTCGATCGAGAAGATCAAGGTCACGTTGACGTTGATGCCCGCGGCCAGGGAGGCGCGGATCGCCGGGACGCCGGCGGCGGTGGCCGGGATCTTGATGAACACGTTCGGGCGCGCGAGCGCGTCGAACAGCCGGCGAGCCTCGCGGATCGAGGCGTCGGTGTCGTCGGCGATGTCGGGCGGCAGCTCGAACGAGATGCGGCCGTCCAGGCCATCGGTGGCGCGGTACACCGGCTCCATGTCGTCGGCGGCGCCACGGATGTCGTCCATCGCCAGCGCCTCGAAGATCGCCCTCGCGTCGTGTCCCTCGCGGGCGAGGCGGGTGATGTCGTCGTCGTAGAACGAGCCCTCGCCCATCGCCTTCTGGAAGATGGTGGGGTTGGAGGTCACGCCGACGACCTGGTAGTCGTCGCGCAGGCGGCGCAGCTCGCCCTTGTGCAGCCAGTCGCGTGCGATGGAGTCGACCCAGACGGCGACTCTCTGGTTCGTCAGCTCCTCGAGTGGTCGCGCCATGCTCTCACTCCTTGTGATCGTCCCTTCACGCCGGCACGTCCGTGAGTTGGCCCTGGCCGGCACGCCCCAGCCGATCCAGCAGCACCCGCGCCCGTCCGGCGACGTTGTCCGCGGTGAATCCGTAATGCTCCAGTACCTCCTCACCAGGAGCCGAGGCACCGAAACGCTCGACGCCGACCACCTCGCCGGCGTCGCCGACCCATTCGCGCCAGCCGAAGGGGCTGGCCGCCTCGACCGCCAGGCGCGCCCGTACCTGGTGCGGCAGGACCTGGTCCCTGTAGGCCTGGTCCTGCTCGCTGAACAGCTCCCAGCAGGGCATCGACACCACCCTGGTGGCGATGCCGTCGGCTTCGAGCAGGTCACGGGCGGCCAGCGCCAGCCACACCTCGGAGCCGGTGGCGATGAGGATCAGGTCGGGCCGGACGGCGTCCGGCGCGCCGCCGGCCTCGGCCAGGACGTAGGCGCCGCGCCGCAGGCCGTCGGCCCTGGCGAAGCGGTTGCGGTCGATCGGAGGAAGGTTCTGCCTGGTGAGCGCGAGCGCCGTGGGGCCGTCCGTGCGCGCCAGCGCCGCCCGCCAGGCCTCAGCCGTCTCGGGCCCGTCGGCCGGGCGGATCACCCGCAGGCCAGGCATCGCGCGCAGGCTCGCCAGGTGCTCGACCGGCTGGTGGGTGGGCCCGTCGCCGCCCAGCCCGATCGAATCGTGGGTCCACACGTACACCACCGGGAGGCCCATCAGCGCCGCCAGCCGCACGCTCGGCCGCATGTAGTCGGAGAACACCAGGAACGTGGCCGCGAACGGTCGTAGCCCGCCATGCGCGGCCATACCGCTGCTGATCGCGCCCATGGCGTGCTCGCGGATGCCGAAGTGCAGGTTGCGCCCGTTCGAGGCGGGGCCGAAGTCCCCGAGGCCCTCGAGGTCGGTCTTGTTCGATTCGGCGAGATCGGCGGCGCCGCCGAGGAAGGTCGGCACCTTCGGGGCGATGGCGTTCATCACCTGCTGGGAGGCGGTCCGGGTGGCCAGCTTCTTCGGCTCGGTGAAGAGCTTGTCCAGGTCAACGTCCCAGCCGCTGGGCAGCGTGCCGGCCAGGGCGTCGCGCAGCTCGGCGGCCAGCTCGGGCTCGGCCTGCTGGTAGGCGGCCATGGCCCGCTCCCAGTCCTGGCGGACGCGGCGGTTGGCGGGCACGCGGACGCGCCAGCGATCGTAGACGCCGTCGGGCACCAGGAAGTGGGCGTCCGGGTCCCAGCCGTAGACCTCCTTGGTGGCACGGACCTCGTCCTCGCCCAGCGCCGACCCGTGCGCCTTGGAGGTGTCCTGCGCGTGCGGGGCGCCGTAGGCGATGTGGCTGCGCAGCCGGATGAAGCTCGGCCGGTCGGTCTCGTCGACCGCCGCCTGGAAGGCAGCGGTGATCGCCTCGAGGTCGGTCGCGTCCTCGACCGCCTGGGTGTGCCAGCCGTAGGCGCGGTAGCGGGCCTCCACGTCCTCAGCGAAGGTAATGCTGGTCGGGCCGTCGATGGTGATGTGGTTGTCGTCGTAGAGGAGGGTGAGCTTGCCGAGCCCGAGGAACCCGGCGATCGAGGACGCCTCGCCGGAGACCCCCTCCATGACGTCCCCGTCGGAGCAGAACGCCCAGGTGCGGTGGTCGATCACCGGGTGGTCGGGCCGGTTGTAGCGGGCCGCCAGGAAGCGCTCGGCGATCGCCATGCCGACCGCGTTGCCGACGCCCTGACCTAGCGGTCCGGTGGTCACCTCGATACCCGGCGTGAGCCCGTGCTCGGGATGGCCCGGCGTCCGCGAGCCCCACTGGCGCTGCCGCTTGAGATCCTCGATGCCCAGGTCGTAGCCGGTGAGGTGCAGCACGTCGTACTGGAGGACCGAGGCGTGGCCGCAGGACAGCACGAAGCGGTCCCGGTCGGGCCAGCCGGGCGCCTCGGGATCGAAGCGCAGGAACCGGGTCCACAGCACGTAGGCGGCCGGGGCCAGCGCCATCGCCGTGCCCGGATGGCCGTCGCCGGCCCGCTGGATCGCGTCCATGGCCAGCGTCCGCACGGTGTTGATGGCCAGCAGGTCCTGCTGGGTTCCCTGCGCGATCGTCGCGGTCACGCTCACTCCTCCGTCGAGGTTCTGGCAGGCCGCCAGCGGCGGCGATGGCAACCGGGCTGGCACGACAAGGCTACTCGTTCGACGTGCAGGCGTTCGCGGGTTGTCCACACCCCCCTGGCGGGTTCAGCCAGGCCAGGTGGAGCCCTTGCCGCCCACCCTCGCCTCGACGCCGCGGCGCAGCGCCAGCTCGCGGAGCAGCCGGTGGGTGGCGACGGGCCGCTCGCCCTCGGCGGGCTGCCGGCGCTGCCAGGTCCCCTCGGGGCCCAGCTCCCACGCCTGCACGTTGTCGGCCAGCATCACGTCGATGATCTCCTGGAGCCGGTCGACCAGGTCGGGGTCGCTCACCGGGGTCACCGCCTCGACCCGATGGTCGAGGTTGCGTGGCATCAGATCGGCCGAGCCGATGTAGAAGGCGCGCTGGCGACCGTTCTGGAACAGCCACAGTCGCTGGTGCTCGAGGAAGCGCCCGACGATCGAGCGGACCCGGATCGTCTCGCTCACCCCCGGCACGCCGGGCCGCAGCCTGCAGATGCCGCGCACGATCAGATCGATCTCCACGCCGGCCTGGGACGCGGCGTACAGGGCTCGGATGCAGGCCGCGTCCACCAGCGAGTTCATCTGCATCACGATGCGGCCGGGCCGGCGGGGGCCGTGGCGGTTGGCGACCTCGCCGATCAGCTCGACGACCCGGCCGCGCAGCCCTCCGGGGGCCACCAGGATGCGCCGGTAGCGGGTCCCCCTGGCGTAGCCGGTCAGCGAGTTGAACAGGTCGGTGAGGTCGCTGGCGAGCGACTCGTCGCAGGTCAGCAGCCCCATATCGGTATAGAGCCTGGCTGTGCGGGCGTTGTAGTTGCCGGTGCCGATGTGGCAGTAGCGCCGGATGTGGCCCTGCTCGCGGCGCACCACCAGGGCGGTCTTCGCGTGCGTCTTGAGCCCCACCAGGCCGTAGGTCACATGGCAGCCGGCCTGCTCCAGCGCCCTGGCCCAGTTGATGTTGGAGGCCTCGTCGAAGCGGGCCTTCAGCTCCACCAGCACCGCCACCTGCTTGCCCTGCTCGGCCGCGTGGATGAGCGCGTTGACGATCGGCGAGTCGCCGTCGGTCCGGTACAGCGTCTGCTTGATCGCGAGCACGTCGGGGTCGTCGGCGGCCTGGGCCAGGAACCGTTCCACCGAGGTCGAGAAGGCGTCGTAGGGGTGATGCACCAGCAGGTCGCCCTCGCGGATGGCGTCGAACATGCTGACCGCCTCGCGTCCCGACCCGGACAGGCGCGGCTGGGTGGTCCCGACCCACGGGGGCTCGGCCAGCTCCGGCCGGTCGATGGCGTCGGCCAGGCTGCTGAGGTCGCCGAGGTTCAGCGGGCCCTCGACGGTCAGCAGCGCGTCGTCGTCCACGTCCAGCTCGCGCTGGAGCAGCCGGATGATGTGCTCGGGCATGGTGGCGGCGACCTCCAGCCGCACCACCGCCCCGAAGCGCCGGCGCCGCAGCTCCTCCTCGACCGCCATCAGCAGGTCGTCGGCCTCGTCCTCGGCCAGCTCGATGTCGGCGTCGCGGGTCACCCGGAACGGGTGCGCCTCGACCACCACCATCCCGGGAAAGAGCTGGTCGAGGTGGGCCGTCATGACCTGCTCGAGCGAGACGAAGGTGGACCCGTCCGCCAGTGGCACGAAGCGCGGCAGGATGTCGGGGACCTTGACCCTGGCGAACAGCGGCCGGTGGCTGGCCGGGTCCCGGACGGTCACCGCCAGCGACAGCGACAGGTTGGACAGGTACGGGAATGGATGGCCCGGGTCCACCGCCAGCGGCGTGAGCACCGGGAAGACCTGGTCCTGGAAGTACTCGCGCAGGTAGTCGCGGTCCTGGCGGTCCAGGTCGGCGACGTCGGCGAGGTGGATCCCCGCCTCCTCGAGGGCCGGGAGCACCTCTTCGAGGAAGCAGCGGGTCTGCGCCTCGATCGCGGGCCCGATGTACTTGCCGATCGCCTCCAGGGTCTCGGTCGGGGTCCACCCGTCGGAGCCGCGGGTGGCGACCCCGGCCTCGACCTGCTCGCGCAGGCCCGAAACGCGCACCATGAAGAACTCGTCCAGGTTGGTGGCGAAGATCGACAGGAACCGGAGCCGCTCCAGCAGCGGGGTCTCGGGGTCGCCGGCCAACGCCAGCACGCGGTCGTTGAACTGCAGCCAGGAGATCTCGCGGTTCAGGTACAGCCAGGGATCGGCCAGGTCACGCTCACCTGGCGGCCGAGGCTGCTCGGCGCTGGTCACGTCGGTCATGGTTGGTCGCTTCCGGGAGCTCGGGTAGGCCCACCCATGTCCATGTTGGCATCGCCGCGCGGAGATGCAAAGAACTCCCCTGCTGCCGCCGTGCCTCGTTCAGGCCTCGTTCACCGCCCGTCGGCGCCGCTCGGCCGTCACATCGCCGTCACATCGGGCCACGCGACGGGCATGCGGGCGGTCACATCGGGCCACCGCCGTTCAGGGCGTGGCCGAGCAGGCCCAGCGGCGGCGAGCCCATCTCCAGCAGGGCGGTGTGGAAGCGCGGGTGGGAGTAGCCGCTGCCCCAGGCGGCCCGTGCCCGCTCGCGGAGGCGGAGGATCTCCAGCTTGCCCCAGGTGTAGCGACCGTAGGTGGGGTCGAAGGTCGCGCGGGTCGCCTCGGCCCTGGCGGCGGAGCCGCGGATGAAGGAGTCGGACTGGAACCGGGCGATGGCGTCGTCGACGCTCATCGACCCGGAGTGCAGGCCGATGGAGACGGCCAGGCGGGTGACCCGCTGCAGCGACTCGACCGCGACCCCCACCGCGAACCGCGGGTCGCCGTCGCGGAACCCCTCGTCGAGGCAGACCTCTTCCACGTAGTGGGCCCAGCCCTCGATGAACGCGGTCGAGTGCAGGGTCCGCCGCACGTCGCCGGCGACCCGGCGCAGGTAGCGGCCGTGGGCGAAATGGCCGGGGGCGACCTCGTGGACGGTGATCGCCGGCAGGCTCGACCGGCTGAACACCTCGAGCCAGTGCTCCTGCTCGTCGTGGGGCCACAACGGGTCCGGCGGGGTGATGTAGTAGCGGGACGGCGCGTCCGCCTCGTACGGCGCCGCCCAGGACATCATCGCCAGCGCCCAGCGCCGTGACGGCGGGGCCGGCCCGACCAGGCACTCGCCGTCCAGGCCCGGCACCAGGTCGCGCTCGCGGGTGAAGGCGATCGCCTCGGCCGTGACCGCCTGCGCCTCGGCGAGCACGCCGTCGGCGTCGGGATGGTCCGCGGCCAGCTCGGCGACCACCTGGTCGAGCTGGCGGCCGGGCGCCAGCCGCTGGCAGGCGTCGGCGAGCATCGCGCGCAGCCGGTCGCGCTCGGCGTCGGCCTGCTCCTCGAGCCGGCCGAGGTCGACCTCCGTCGCCTCGCTGGCGCTGAGCAGCAGGTCGAGGTTGGCGGCGCCGAGCGAGGCGTCCGGGTCGCCGTCGCGGGCGCAGGCCTCGACGTGCTCGACCAGGCGGGCGTGGGCGGCCAGGGCCTTCTCGGCCAGCGGGTCGGCCGGGTCGAGGTCGGCGGCCAGCCCCCGCACCACCGGCAGCAGCGCCTGGGCGACCGGAGCGCTCACCCGGTCCAGCGCGCCGACGGCGGCGTCGATGGCCCCGGGCCAGGCGGCCAGATGCCCCCGGCGAGCCTCGGCGCGCTGCTCCGCCGGGGCGTAGTCGCGGTCGTAGCAGGAGAGGTCGAGCCCGCCGATGTGGTACAGCGGGTTGCGTCGGTGCAGTTCGAGCTCGCCGAGCTCGACCCGCATGGCGTGCTCGTGGGCGGTGACGTAGGCGTCGTCGAGTGGATCCTCCAGGGGTGGGCCGCCGAGCCGGGCGAGCCCGGCGCGGACCCCCTCCAGGGAGAGGTCCTGGACACGGCCGTCGTAGTCGTCGTGCAGGCCGACGTACTCGCGTACCGCCGAGACGGCCAGGTCACAGAGGGCGTGAAGGCGCTTGTTCATTGCGGCAGCCTAGGCCGCGGGCACGCCGGAGACAATCCAGTTCTCCCAGATTGTGGATAGCTCGGCCCGAACGCCGGGCCTGGCCGGATCAGCCCAGGCGGGCGGCGATGCGACCGGCGGCGCGGTGCGCCAGGCCCATGATCGACAGCATCGGGTTGACGCCCGAGGCGGTCGGGAAGACCGAGCCGTCGGTGACGAAGAGGCCGCGCACCTCGTGGGTCTCGTGGTCGGGACCGACCGCCGAGCTGGCGGGGTCGGTCCCCAGCCGGCACGAGCCCATCTGGTGGTACGAGAAGAAGGTCATGCGGCCGCCACGGTAGCCGGCGCCGCGGATGGCGCTCGCCCAGGTCTCCTGGGCGCCCGGCTGGCCGGGCCGGAACGAGATGCGCGCCGGATGCATGGAGAACACCTCGCCGGCGCCCGCGGCGGCCAGGACCTGGCCGGCGGCGACGACGCCCTCGGCGGCCCGCTGCTCGTCGGCGGGAGGCATGCGGTAGCGGAGCCTCGGCTGCCCGTCGCGGTCGATGCGCACCTGCCCACCGGCGGTGTCGCGGCACAGCACCGCGCACAGTGAGAGATTGGCGTAGCGCTCCATCAGCGCCCGGTGGCTGGCCGACGACACCCACGGCAGCGCGGTCGAGCCGCTGCCGGGATGGACGGGCACGGTCTCGAAGATCGGCGCGTACTCCCCCAGCCTGGAGCGCAGCTCGGCCGAGTAGCGGGCCTGCAGGGTGCCCTCCCACATGCGCACGTCCTCGTCGAACACGCCGAACGCCGCGGTACCGGGGTGCAGCCGCAGGTGGTGGCCGACCTGGCCGCCCAGCCCCGAGCGCAGCAGCAGCGCCGGCGTCTCGATCGCGCCCGCCGCCACCGCCACCGCGCGGGCGCGCACGCGCAGCCGGTGGCCCCCGGCGCTCGCCTCGACGCCGGTCGCCCGCCCATCGGTGACCAGCACCCGGCGCACGTCGGCGCCGACCACCAGGCGGGCGCCGTGCCGGGCGGCGTCCTCGAGGTAGGTCCGCATGGTCGACTGCTTGGCGCCGAGCCGGCAGCCGAACCCGCACCAGCCGCAGGCGGCGTCCTGGGCGCAGCCGCGCACGTCGCGGGGCAGCACGTCGACGTGCCAGCCGAGCTTGCGCAGGCCGGACTCCATGAGCTGGTCGCGCTTGCCAGGCAGGCTCTCCCCCGTGGTCACGCCGAGCCGCTCGGCGACCGCGTCCAGCGACGCCTCGACCTCGCCGGAGACGAACACGTCGCTGCCCGACACCTTCGCCCAATCCGCGAGGACGTGCGGCGGGGTCTTGAACGAGGTCGTGTAGTTGACCACCGTCCCGCCGCCGAGCGTGGACCCGGCCACGATCCGCACGCCGAGGTCGCTGGTCGCGATGGTCAGCCCGTAGAGGTACAGGTCCCTGGTGGACTCCGCCTCCTGGTGGTGGAAGTCGGCCTCGGCGGCGTAGCCGCCCTTTTCGAGGACGATCACGTCCGCGCCGGCGGCGGCCAGCTCGGCGGCGACCACGCCCCCTCCCGCGCCGGAGCCGACCACCACGACGTCGCAGGAGAGCTCCTGGTCGGTGTCGATCTCCAGCGGCTCGAGGCGTCTGGGCTCGCTCGGCGCCGGACCGAGCGGGCCCGGGTAGCCGGTGCGCGCCAGCGCCGCGCCCGGGAAGGAGTATTCGGACGCCAGCGCGGCCGAGGTGAGCACGCCGGCGAGCTGCCGGCGGGTCCGCAGCCGGCTGCGCCACCACTGTTGCAGCAGCAGCTCGACCGCTTCGCGGGAGCGCTCGGGCAGGGGTGTGGGGCTGCCGGTCAGCACCAGCGCGCCGACCCGCGAGCCGAGCAGCCGCAGCGCGTCCACCAGGCGGTCGTGGTCCTGGCGCGAGGGCAGCATGTCCAGCAGGGCGAGCATCCGCTCCGGGACGGCCGGATCGTGGTCCGGCCCGAGCACGCCGGCGGCGAGGGCGGCCGCCACCCGCGGCACCTGTCCGGTGGTGCCCGTGGAGGCGGCGGGTGCGACGGAGGCCATGCCCACTTGTACCGCGACGCGGGCGTCCCCGACCAGAGGGAATCATGGGATTTCTCCCGATGCGGCGCGGGTCCTTAGCCGAGCTCGCCCTCGAAGAGTCAGAGGCCGACGTCGAGCTGCTCGAGCTGGCGGCGCGTGCCGCCTGGTCGGTCGGGCTGCGCGAGCAGGCGGCCGAGCGGGCGGAGCGCTGGCGGGAGCTGGCCGCCACCGCCGGCCAGGACGCCGACCTCGCGCGCGCCCTTCGGGTGCTCGCCCGCCTGCGCTGGGAGATGGGGCACATCGAGGCCCACCGGCGCGCCGCCCGGGAGGCGCTGGCCGTCGCCGAGCGGCTCGGTCCCTCCGAGGAGCAGGTGCTGGTCTTCAACCTGACCGCGGAGTCCGAGTATCTGGCGGACCACCCCGAGGCGGCGATCGAGTGGGCGGACAAGGCGCTGGAGCTCGCCCAGGAGATCGGCGCCACCGGTGCCCGGGGCGCCATCCTCGTCAACAAGGGCTCGGCCCTGCTCGAGCTGCCCGACCGGTGGGAGGAGGGCGTCGCCCTGCTCGAGCAGGCACTACGAGAGGCGGAGGAGGCCGAGACACAGGGCGACTGGGTCTGGCCGGTCGAGCGGGTCCGCGAGCTGGTGAACCGCATGGCGGCCACCGCCGAACGGTCGGGCTGGTACGACTGGCTGGGCTACGCCGAGGACGTGCGCGCGGCCATCCTGGTCGAGGCCGACGGCGACCTGATCGCCGCCAGGGCGATCCTGAATCGTCAGCACCGGACCGAGGGTGAGCTGAGCTCGCCGCACAGGTTCTGGGCGATGATGACCGGCGCCGAGCTGGCACTGGAGTCAGGCGACGTCCAGGAGGCGACCCGGCTGATCGAACGGGCCGGCAGCAGCCCGCTGGCCTCCAGCGACCAGGAGCGGCGCGTCTCCTCGCTGGCCGCTGAGGTGCGGCTGGCGCTGCGGACCCGCCGGCGCGACGAGTCGGCACGGCTGCTGCAGCGCATGGCGGAGCTGATCTCCAGGGACGAGACGGCTCGCGCGAGGAGCTTCGTCATCTGGTTCCGGACCCTGCGCGAGGCGCTGCGCGCGGGGCTGGAGCCGGAGCGGGCGCTGGCCTGCTATCGCGAGGCGCTGGTCGAGCGGGGGCGGCGTCGCGAGCCGGTGGCCGTCGCCGACGTCCACCAGGGGATCGCCCGCTGCCTGCTGGTGCTGCGCCGCTACGACGAGCTGGCCAGGCGGTTGTACATCTCGCCGAAGACCGCCTCGGTGCACGTCTCCAACATCCTGACCAAGCTGGGGATGTCGTCGCGCGCCGAGATCGCGGCCTGGGCCGTCCGGGAGGGGTTGGGGCGGCCATGAGCGCCGTCACCAGCGGGTCGGGCCGAGGCGGCCGCCCAGGCGCGCCTCGAGGGCCTCGGCGTCCAGCGGCCCGTCGAACAGGCGGCCCTGGCCGAGCTGGCAGCCGAGCTTGCGGAGCAGGCGGAGCTGCCCGGGGGTGGCCACGCCCTCGGCGACGGTCCGCAGGCCGAGCGAGTGGCCGAGCAGCAGGATCCCGCGGACGAGCGCCGCCCCCCGGGACGCGTGCTCCGCGACGTGACCGCCGAGCAGGGCGACATAGGACCGGTCGACCTTGAGGACGTCCAGCGGGAAGCGCGCCAGGTACTCCAGCGACGAGTGGCCGGTGCCGAAGTCGTCGGCGGCCAGGCGGACGCCGAGCTCCTTGAGCCGCTCGAGGCTGGCGCCGACCACGTCCTCCTCGAGCAGCAGGGTCTCGGTGAGCTCCAGCAGCAGGGCGCGGGGTTCCAGCCCGGAGCGGTCCAGCGCCTCGCGCACCTGGCCGACGAAGCCGGGGTCGCGGAGCTGGCGGCCGGAGACGTTGACGGCGACCCCCATGGGCGAGCCGCCTGGCAGGCGAGCGCGCCAGGCGACGCCCCGCTGGCACGCCTCGCGCAGCGTCCACGCACCGATGGGGACGATCACGCCGGAGGACTCGGCGGCGGGGATGAACTCGATGGGCGGCAGCAGGCCGCGCACCGGGTGGTTCCAGCGCAACAGGGCCTCCGCTCCCACCATGCGGAGCGTGCTCAGGTCAACGATTGGCTGGTAGAGGACCACGAGCTCGCTTCGCTCGAGCGCCCCCTCCAGATCGGCCGCGGATTCCGTGTCCATCCTCGGTAAACATCGACAGACCGAGCATCGAATTGAGGCGGCCGGCGCCGCCGAGCGGGCAGGCGCCGTGGAGTGGACGCCGGGCCGCGGGGGTGCTTGGCGGCGGTGGTAGCTTCGGTGTATGAGCACACTCGAAGGTGGCGCCTGGCAGGCGGCCGGTGGCTACCTCGAGCACTTGAGCGACGCCGATCTCGCGCTCCTGGGTTCCGCCGCCGGGAGCTTGCCGGCGGAGCGGCTGCGGGGCGATCCGGCGATGGTCGAGCGGTTGCTCGACGACCCGCGCACCTTCCAGGCGGTCTTCGGCGGGACCGGCCGGGCCGACCCGCTGCTGCGCGCCTCACCGTTCCTGGTGTTCGCGCTGGCGATCCAGCGAGGCGCCGAGGACCTGCGCGAGGCGGCGTTCGTCGGCGAGTGGGCGGGCCCTCGGCAGCGGCTGCCGGTCTTCGACGTGGCCACGCTCCGCGACTTCCTGGCGGCGCCGGCGCGGCGGCTGTTCCTGGCGGAGCTGCTCGCCTCCTATGTGCACGTGGCCAGCGGCAGCGTGCTGGTGCAGACGCGGCGCGGCTGGCGGCGGCAGCGCTTCAGCGAGCTCGACCCGGTGCGCCTGGCCGCGCTGCTGGACGTGGTGCCGGCGGGCGAGCGCGTGGGGATCTACCGCCGCCTCGGGGACCTGGCGCTGTTCCTGACCGGGGTGTTCCCGGACCACACCGCCACGCGCGCGTTCGCGCCCGTCCACGCGCAGCGACTGCTGCGGCATGCGGGCCTGGAGGGCGTCGAGGCGGGGCGGCCAGGTTCGATGGCCGAGCCCGCATGGGGGTCCGGAGGCGTCGCGCTGCTGGAGCGGCTCGGCCGGCGCTGGTACCGGCTCGCCTACCAGAGCGCGCCGGTGCGCACCGCCCCGCTGCGGGTGATGGACGAGGTGGCCGAGCGCTTCGACCAGGCGAGGCGGATCCTCAACCTGGTCACCGACACCTACCTCTTCCCATTCCGCGCCCGCTGGTTCCCCGGCCCCGCCTCCGGGTCAGAGCAGGTCGTCGAGGGTGGGCTTCTTCTTGCCTTCGGCTTCGGAGAGGGCGTCCTCGAACGAGGGCCTGCGGGACTGCCGGCGCAGCGCGTCGGCGAGCGGGTCCTTGCCGCCGAGGTCCTTGCCGGCGTCGAGCAGGTCGTCGAGCGAGGCGCGCTCCTTGCCCTCCAGCCGCAGGCGGATGGCGGTCAGCGTGGCCGACTGCCCGGTGGTGAGGCCGTACTGGGTATGAAGCTGGGTGAGCGCCAGCTCGGCCCGCTCCAGGAGCTGCCTGTCGACCTCGGTTGGCTTGTCATCAGCCATGATGCGTTCCTCCTTCAGGTCACAGCCTGCGGGCGACCAGCTCCGCCACCGGGCTGCGCTCACCCTTGAGCAGGGTGACGTGCCCGAACAGCGGCTCGCCCTTGAGCCGTTCGATCAGCGCGGCGACCCCGGACTCCGGGTCGACATATGGATGGTCGACCTGCGTGGTGTCGTGGCACAGCACCAGCTTCGACCCCTCCCCGAGCCGGCTCGCCAGCGAGCGCAGCACGCCGTACTCGACGTTCTGCGCCTCGTCCAGGATGGCAAAGGTCCGCACGAACGTGCGACCGCGGATGAAGGTGAGCGGCTCCAACTGGACGGTGCCGTCGTCCAGCAGGCCCTGGACCAGGTCCTGGGTGTAGCTCTCGCGCCGGTCGGCGTCGTGGGAGCCCCGAAAGAGCTGCGCCATGGTGTCGTGGATGGCCTTCATCCAGGGCGAGATCTTCTCGTCGACGTCGCCCGGCAGGAAGCCGAGGTCCTGGCGCCCGACCGGCACGACCGGCCGGAACACCAGCACGCGGTCGTACTCGCTCCGCTCCATGGTGGCGTCGAGACCGGCGGCCACGGCCAGGTAGGTCTTGCCGGTGCCGGCGTTGCCGGCCAGCGACACCAGCGGGATCCCGGGGTCGCGCAGCAGGTGCAGGGCGAAGTGCTGCTCCTTGGAGCGGGCGCGGACCCCGAAGGTCTCCGGCGCGTCGTGGACGAGCGTGAGCTCCACGGGCTCGCCGGCCGCCACGCTGGCGCGCACCTGGCCGAGCGCGCTCTGGCTGCCGGAGCGCAGCACCACGAACTGGTTGGCCCACAAGCGCCGCTCCGGAGTGATCTGGCCGCCGCGGTCGGCGTAGACGGCGTCGACGACCTCCCCCGGGACCTCCAGCGTGGCGACGCCGAGGTAGCCCTCCTCGATGGCGACGCGCTCGTGGCGGTACTCCTCGGCGGCCAGCTTCAGCGCCTCGGCCTTGATGCGCAGGCTCGCATCCTTGGAGACGAGCACGACGGCGCGCTCGTCACCCAGCTCTTTGGCCAGGTTGGCGGTGGTGGCCAGAATGCGGTTGTCGTCGGAGTCGTGGGCGAGGCCCTCGGGAAGGCTGAGCCTGCCGGTGTGGTTGACCTCGACCCAGATGCGCCCGCCACCAGGCAGGCCGACGCCCTCCGACAGGTTGCCGCACTCCCGCAGCGCCTCCAGCCCCCGGATCGCGCGCCGCGCCGACGCTCCGGTCTCGTCCGGCCGGGTCTTGAGCTTGTCCAGCTCTTCGACCACCGTCAGCGGGACCACCACGTCGTGCTCCTCGAAGCGGCCCGGCGCGTCCGGGTCGGCGATCAGCACGTTGGTGTCCAGGACGTAGGTGCGGAGCGGGACGGTGGGGCTGGTCCTGCGGGTGGCTCGAGGCATGCACGAACTCCTTGACGTGGCCTTCACCCTGGCGAATGGCCATGAGCGGGATCCGCATCGTGACCGCCACCGGCTTTACATCGGCGCCACGTGACCGATTTCCGACTCGCTTCGAGCGTGTCCCGCCCGGGCACGAAGGTCAACAGGAAAATCGCGGCCTTGGCGCAGCACCTCCCACTCGGTACAGTATCGACTTGAGTGACTAGACACTGTGGACTAGGGTCTCCTCAGATCGCCCCAACTCCGTTCCCAGCCGTGGGGCGCGGGCGGGCCGGGTACTTCTCCGGCGGCTTGCCATCGGCAGGCCGCAGCCGGAACGTCATCACCCGGGGACGGACAACGCGTGGTCGGCTCTGCCCGAGCGACGACGTCGACGACAAGGCCGCGGAGCCACCGCGGCCTTGTCGTGTCCGCGGAGACGTGCTCGCGTTCCCGCTGCGCATCGCGTTCGATGGAGGGCCGGCCCCTGGGCCCGCCGCCTAGTCCCTGCCCGCGCCGGTGTCCTGGATGGCGGCGGCGATCTCCTCCAGGTCCCTGGCGCCGAGCCGCAGGCTGCCCGCCGGCAGCCAGGCCTCGAGCTGGGAGGGCCGGCGCGCGCCGACGATCGCCGCGGTCACGCCCGGCTGCTCGAGCACCCAGGCGACCGCCACGGCGGCGACCTCGACGCCGTGCCGCTTGGCGATCGGCCGCAGCCGCTCGGCCAGCGCGAGGTTGGCGTCCAGGTTGGGCTGCCGGAAGTCGTGGCTGGAGCGGCGCCAGTCGTCGGCGGGCAGCTCGGCCGCCCGGTCGGCGTCGAAGGAGCCGCTCAGCAATCCGGACTGGAGCGGGCTGTAGGCGAGCACCGCGGTGTCGTGCGCATGCGACCAGGGCACCAGCTCGCGCAGGGCGCGGCGGTTGATCAGGCTGATCGGCGGCTGGAGCGAGTCGACGTGACGGATGCGCTCGCAGCGCTGCACCAGCTCGAGGGTGAAATTGGAGACGCCGATCCAGCGCGCCTTGCCCTCGTCGACCAGCTCGCTCATGGTGAGCCACGAGTCCTCCACCGGGGTGCCGGTGGACGAGTCGGGCCGGTGGACCTGGTAGAGGTCGACGTGGTCGCGGCCCAGGCGCTTGAGGCTCTGGTCGAGCTCGAAGCGGATCGACGCCGGGCGCAGATCGCTGACCGGCGAGCGCTCGTTGCCGCCGTACCAGTTGAGCCCGCACTTGGTGAACACCAGCACGCCCTCACCACGCTCGCGGACCACCTGGCCGACGATCTCCTCGGAGTGGCCGAGGCCGTAGACCGCCGCGGTGTCCACCCAGTTGACGCCGGAGTCGAAGGCCCGGTGCAGGGCCGCGATGGACTCGTCGTCGTCTTGAGGGCCCCAGCCGAACGGGCCCGGGCCGCCGATGGCCCAGGCGCCGACGCCCACGACCGAGAGGCCCGGTCCGTGGCTGCCGAGGTTGCGGAGCTGCATCTGGTGGTGCCTCCTCGATGTCGCTGGCGAGCCGTCCTGGACCGGTGCTGGCCCGGTCGAAGCCTACCCGAGTCCGCCCGTACCGGCCGAGCCGGTCTGGTCGGCGGTTCCGGCATTCCCATCATCGGCACGGCGGCGGCCGTCGTGCATGGCGAGGTCCACCTCCTCGAGCCGGTCGGACGGCCGGTAGCGGCGGCCGGCCTTGGCACATGGCCTGCCCTGGCGGAGCACCACGTCGGCCGTGTAGTCGCACTCGCCCTTGAGCAGCGACGATCCCACCGCGTAGGAGTCGACCGGCACGCCGCCGGCCTCGAACGCGGCGATCCGCCCCGCGGTGAAGCCACCCGAGACGATCACGCGGATGTGCGCGAAGCCCTCGGCGTCCAGCGCCTGGCGGACCTTCCAGACCAGCCGCGGGTTGACGCCGGTCGGGACGAAATCCCCCATCTCACTCCAGAGCGCACGGTCGACCATCATGCTGGAGGTGTCCAGGCGCACCCCCCAGAGCCGGTCCCCGAACGCTCGCGCGCAGGCCAGCGAGGTCGCCACCGAGTCGTTGTCGAAGTCCACCAGGGCGATCAGCGGGACGTTGGGCATCTGCCGCTCGAACGCGCCCGTGGCCGCGACCGTGTCGCCGTTGAACACGGCTATCAGCGCGTGCGGGATGGTGCCGAGGCCGCGCTCCCCCCACCAGGCGGCCTGGGCGTCGGTGGCCACGCCCTGGGCGCCGCCGACGAAGGCGGCGTAACCGTCGCCGCCCTGGGTGGCCCAGTGGTCGAAGCGGTCCGCGAAGAACAGCACCGGCTTGCCGCCGGCGGCCGAGACCACCTGGGCCACGTTGGTGGCCACCAGCGAGCGGCGCGCCAGCACGCCCAGGTAGACGCTCTCCAGGTGGGCGATCAGCCGGTAGGGCGCGGTGATCTCGACGACCGGGTCCCATGCCTGGGTACGCTCCCCGTCGCGCAGCGCCCGCACGCGGACCTCCCCGGATGCCGGCCGCCACAGCCGGTCGAAGGCGACCTCCGCCTCCACCTGGGCCCGCACCGCCTTGAGGTAGTCGGGCCCACCGGCCTGGCGGGAGCGGCGGGCCTGGTTGCGGGCGTTCAGGTAGTCGGCGAAGGCGCGGTCGGCGGCGCCCTGGTCGACCGACTCGCCCGCGCCCAGCGCCAGGACCGCGAGCGCCTCGTCGATGCCGCAGGCCACCACGCCGTCGTTGCGCTGGAAGACCTGGATGGTGACCTCGGTGTCGTCGCGCTCGGCGCTGAGGATGCGCCGCGCGCGGTCGAAGTACACGGCCGCCCGGTAGCCGGCGCGCAGCTCGACGACGGGCAGGTCAAAGACCCACGAGGCCAGGCGGCCGCCGGCGGTCCGCGACTCCGGGCCATGGACCGGGAGCGGGATCGCCGAGCCCGAGCTCGCGTTCGGGAAGTCTTCGTTGGGCGCGTGCATGAACTCCCGGCTCAGGGTAGCAACCGCTCGACATCGTTGCCGTAGCCCGGCCGCGGCGGTAGCGTCGAACCTGGGCCAGGCGCGAGACGGCAGCGAGGACCTCGCCGTTCCCGCGGGCCCGGGACGGGAGGGCGCCATGATCGCGCACAAGCTGGTGAGCTCCGGGCAGCTCCTGGTGGTGCAGCTCGACGCGGGGCAGGCGGTCTGGTGCCAGCCGGGCCGCTTCGTGTGGAAGACCCCCAACGTCGACGTGCAGGCACGCATGATCGGCTCCGGCGGCGAGGGCGGCGGCCTGCTGGACCGGGCGCTGGCCACGGCCATCTCCGCGGGCAGGCGCCGGCTCGCCGGTGGCGCCGCCGCGCTCCCCTATTTCGCCGCCACCGGCTCCAGCGGCCTGGTCGCCTTCGCCGGTGACGCCGGCGGTCCGATCCAGGAGCTGCACGTGGAACCCGACCGCGGCTGGCTGGTCGCGCGCGACGCGCTGGTGGCCGCCGAGCGGACCGTCGGCCTCGGCCCCGCCCCCAACCAGCCCGCCGGATCCCGTTCCCCGCAGGGCCAGAGCGGGCTGGAGCGGCTCGACGGCGGCGGCTCGGCGTTCGTCACTGGCGCCGGCGGCCTGGTCGATCTGGACATCGCCCGCTACGGCGGCACCATCGAGGTCGACCCGGAGCGCCTGGTGGCGATCCAGCACGGCGTCCGCATCGAGCCGCGCCGCAAGGCGCTGGGCTCCGACGAGCTGCTGGCGCTGCTGCTCGGCGGCGGCCGGCCGAGCCTGGCGACGCTGAGCGGCGAGGGCGTGGTGCTGCTGCGCAGCGTCCCCTCGCCGGCCGACGGCTCCAAGTCCGCAACTCACCAGCAAGGAGGCGCAGATGGCGTTCCTGGATGACGCCAGGCAGCTCGCGGAGCAGGCCACCCGCCAGATCGACCGGGGGCTCGACCAGGTCCGCGAGCGCATCGACGAGCTCCAGCAGCAGCGCCGCTTCAACCAGCTCGCACGTGACATCGGCCTGCTCGTGTACCGGTCGCGCCGTGGCGGCAGGCCGCTGGACGAGCTCGAGGTCGAGCGCATCTCCGCCGAGATGGCCTCGATCGAGGCCGCGCTGGCCCACCCCGGCCGGCCCGGGCAGGGCGATAGGCCCGGCGGTCCCGGGGCGAGCGGATCCGGCAGGACCACCGAGGGTCCGGGGCAGGAGGGCGGCCCACCCGCTACGACCGAGGGCTATTCTCTGGACGACCTCTGAGCGCGGCAGTGCTGGGCGACATCCTGGCTGCCCATTGCTGAGCGAGCATTGGGTGTGTGTCTCTACGGGCACCGGAACTCGACCTGGCTCCTGCCGTCTGGACCCAGAGCGGCATCCGTTCTCAGCGTGTGATATCCGCGAGACCGTCGAACTGGTGTTCAGGTATGCTGAGGCCTGCCAGGGCCACAAGCTGTTGGGCTTCGGATCGATCAACGCAGCAGGCGGGACGAAGGTTCAGCCCACATGCAGAACGTACGTCGCAGGGTTCATACCGCCCGACTCTATCCCGTCCCCGCCCAAGCATCGCAGTTGGAGGAGCAGGGACACACCGCGCGGGCGCTGTGGAACCTGCTCCACGAAGTGGTACACGTGCCGCAACGGCGGCATCGCACGGCGGCCCACGATCGCTGAGATGGACCGTCAGCTTCGCCGAGCACGAACGGATCCACTGCCCGGTTGGGAGTGGTTGGCGCAACTGCCCGCAAAGGCTACTCAGCAGGTGCTCAGGCAATACCTGCGAGCCTGGGGCCGGTTCTACAGGGGCCTGGCTCGGACCCCTAATTTCAAGCGACGTAATGACCACTTAGCGGTTGACGTCCCACAAGCGAGCGATCTCCACATCGCCCGGCTGGCTCGTCACTGGGGTAAGGTATCGATCCCCTTGATTGGGCCGACACGTTTTCGCTGGACCTGCCCTCTGCCCGGAGTCTCCCGCGATTGTCCAGGCCGGATCACTGGCGCTCGGCTGGTGAGGAAGCCACTCGGTTGGCATGTCTGCTTCCGGCTCGAACTTCCCGCCGCTGTGGCCCCCGCCGGCTCCGCCTCGACGCCACCTGGCCCTGGACGCCCGACCTCCTCAGCAAGGGCGAACGGCGACGACTGCGGAAGCTCGAGCTGCAAGCCGCTCGCCGACGAATCGCGCGCGAGCCCAGTTCGCGCTCGTCAAGGCGAGAACGCGCGACCTACGGGCTGATTGCTGAACTCTGCGCCCGCCAGAGCCGTCGCCGGGAGGACTGGCTGCACAAGACCACCACCAATCTCGCCAAGAGCCACGGCCCGATTGCGCTGGAGGATCTCCACGTGAAGAACATGACTCGCTCGGCGCGCGGCAGCATGAAACAAGCGGGCGTCAATGTGCGGGCGAAGGCCGGAATGAACCGCTCGATTCTTGGCATGGCCTGGGGCACGGTCGAGCGCATGCTCGCCTACAAATCTCAGGACTGCGGTGGCGTGTTGGTCAAAGTACCGGCCGCGCGCGGGTGTTGCTCGCGCGTGGGCTTGCCACCCGAACCGGCACCGCCCCAGGGCATGGGGTGGCTGGACGCGGAGCCCTCGCCACTGGGCGGGCCGTGAAGCGTCAACTACTCCTTGCAGGAAGCCTCCCGTCTTGCTCCTGCTGGGAGATCCCCACGCATCGTGTCGGGGTGGATGCCAGCGGTTGAGGGTTTCTCGGGGCGCGGATAGCATCAACTCGCCTTTCAGCAGCCCAGGAGGATTGGTGACCCGCTTCCAGCGCCTCGCTGTCGCGACGACGACGGCAACGTTCCTGCTGATCGCCGTCGGGGGGCTGGTCCGGGCGACCGACTCCGGGCTCGGCTGCCCGGATTGGCCCCGGTGCTTCGGCAAGCTGACGCCGCCGCCGAACCTGCACGCCTGGATCGAGCACTCGCACCGGCTGGTCGCCGCGGTGGTGATCGTGCTGGTCGCCCTCACCGTGGTCGTCGCCTGGCGAACCAAGCAGTCGCGCGCCATCCGCTGGGCCTCGATCGGCGCGCTGGCGATGGTGATCGCCCAGGCCATCCTCGGCGCCATCGTGGTGTGGGCCAAGCTCGAGGCCGAGTCGGTCACGCTCCACCTGGCCACGGCGCTGGCGCTGGTGGCGCTGATGGAGTTCATCACCTTCCGCTCCCGCTGGGGGCTCGCCGACCGCTCCGGGCGGTCGCGCCGGTTCGTGCGGCTGGCGATGGTGGGCGCGGGCCTGACCTACGCGCAGATGCTGGTCGGCTCGACCGTCACCGGCCACCAGGCGGGGCTCGCCTACCCGGCCGGCGTGCTGGTGCCCAACCTCGACCTCTCGGCCGCGCAGCTCCAGTTCGCCCACCGGCTGCTGGCGATGCTGGTCGGGATCGTCGTGATCGGGATCTACCTGCGGGCGCGGACGACCCAGCGCGCCCACCCCACGGTCACGCGGCTGGCCGGGTACGGGGCCGGGCTGGTGCTCGTCCAGATCGCGCTCGGCGTCGCCAACGTCGCCAACCGCCTGTCGGCGCTCACGGTGGTGCCGCACCTGGCGGTCGGGAGCCTGCTCTGGGGCACGATGTTCGCTCTCGTCCTGCACGCCGACCGGTTCGCGGGCGCGACCGGGCGCGACCAGGCCGAGCCGGCGCCGGCACCCGACCGCACCACCAGAGAGTCGCTGACCACCTACTTCCTGCTGACCAAGCCGCGCATCATCGAGCTGCTGCTGATCACCACCGTGCCCACGATGTTCCTGGCCAAGCGCGGCGTCCCCTCGCCCTTGCTGATCCTGACCACCCTGTTCGGCGGCTCGCTGTCGGCGGCCAGCGCCAACGTCATCAACTGCTACCTGGACCGCGACATCGACGAGCGGATGCGCCGCACCCGGCGGCGGCCGCTGCCGGCCCACCAGGTGGCGGCCTCCGACGCGCTCCGGTTCGGGCTGGTGCTGGGGGTGGCGGGGTTCGTGTGGCTGTGGGCGACCGTGAACCTGCTGTCGGCCGCACTGGCCACCGCGGCGATCCTGTTCTACGTGTTTGTCTACACGCTCGGGCTCAAGCGCCGCAGCACCCAGAACATCGTCATCGGCGGCGCCGCCGGCGCGGTCCCGGTGCTGGTCGGCTGGACCGCGGTCACCGGCAGGATCGAGCTGCCCGCGCTGGTGCTGTTCGCGATCATCTTCTATTGGACACCGCCCCACTTCTGGGCCCTCTCGCTGCGCTACCGCGAGGACTATGAGGCCGCCGGCGTGCCCATGCTCCCGGTGGTCCGCGGGCCCAAGGAGACCAGCCACCAGATCCTCTATTACACGCTGCTGCTGGTGGCGGTGACACTGCTGATGTACCCGGCGGGCCAGATGGGCGTCATCTACCTGGTGGCGGCCCTGGCGCTGGGCGGCGTGTTCGTCTGGCGGGCGGTCGGGCTGGCAAGGGACGTCTCGGGCAAACGCGCCATCCGGCTGTTCAGCTTCTCGAACCAGTACCTCGCCCTGCTGTTCCTGGCGATGGCGATCGACGCCGTCATGCACGTCACCCGTTGACTAGCAGTGGGCATGGGCCTCGGGGCGAGGGTGAGCCAGAGGCGCCTTCCAATCGACTGCGTCACAACGCCCGAACAGGTCGCAAATATGCATAGCAATAGAACGGATGTTCGGGTTAACTTGCGCCCTAACGACGCAGCCAATCTGGTCGCTGAAGTCGCCGCTGGCCTGCCGCAGGGGCGAGAGCGACCTCGTCTACCGGGACCGCAAGTGGTTCCTGCACGTCACCTGCGAAGTCCCTGAACCACCGCAAAACACTCCAACGGGCTTCCTCGGCGTCGACCTCGGTATCGTCAACATCGCCACGACCTCAGACGGTGAGCGCAACGCCGGGAGCCACCTCAACCGCATCCGCCACCGAAACCAGCGACTTCGCGCCAAGTTGCAACGCAAGGCTACCAAGAGCGCTAAGCGCCTGCTCAAACACCGCTGCCGCAAGGAGCGGCGATTTGCTACCAACACTAACCACGTCATCGCCAAGCGCATCGTGGCCGAGGCTAAACGCACCGGCCGAGGGATCGCCCTGGAAGACCTCAAGGGGATCCGCGGTCGGGTCCGGCTCCGCACGCCCCAGCGGGCCACGCTGCACACCTGGGCATTCCACCAGCTCGGCCGCTTCGTCGCGTACAAGGCGAGGCGGATCGGAGTGGTGGTCGTCTGGGTTGACCCCGCCTACACCTCGCAGGCCTGCTCGGCTTGCGGGCACGTGGACCGGGACAACCGAGTGGATCAGGCC
>WNFY01000527.1_pt1 | contig 89495 bp, 74 predicted proteins | sample 5400091 | NCBI WGS metagenome assembly WNFY01 (sample SAMN13153364, study PRJNA577476) | soil metagenome | isolation source: 60 cm soil or saprolite under grassland replicate 1 | place: USA:California | collected 2016-06-15
GCGACTTGCACGCAGATTTGATAAATGAAGTCATGTCCGCGCCGACGCGCGCCGCGCTCCTGACCGGGGGACAGACGATCACTGAACTCGGCAGCAGCGCGCTGGCAACGGGTGGCATTGATGCGAATGGAAACGCGACTAGCGCGGCGACGATTTATGCAAGCTCAGGCGCGAGTGTGTCCTCGGATAAGGTTGATTACTTGCCGGGCACGCAGGTGATCATCACGGGCCGCGGCTTTCAACCAAACGAGAACATTACGCTGACCTTCCACGAATATCCGCACGTCGACACGGCCGAGCTGCACACGTTCACTGTGCAGGCTGACGCCGACGGCAACTTCACTTTCGATCAGTACTCACCGGAAGCGGCTGATGTTGGCATTACTTACATCCTGGGTGCGAAAGGCCAGACGTCAGGCGTTGCAGCGCAAACAACATTTCATGACAGCGTAAATGTGACAGCAGCAACCGGTGGAACAAATATCTCGGCGGACAGGGCGGCGAACGCAACGTCGCCGGCGTTTACGATTCTGGGCAACATTGTGATTACGGAAGTTGTCGCCACGGATTTTGCTGCCGGGAATAATGTTACTTTGATCCTGACGGCACCGAACGGATGGCAATTCAATGCCGGCGCTGGATCAACGACAGCAGCCAAAGATTCAGGGCCAGGTGCCAACGAAGTTAGTATAAATAGCACCACAGTTACGACAACTACCATCACAGTCAACATCACCGTTGGTGGCACGGCCCAACTAAATCATCTAACCATCACCGGTATACAAGTCCGAGCGACTGACGGTGCGAACATCCCGGCGAGTGGAAACATACTTCGTACAGTGGGCAATCCTGGTACAGCAACCATCACCGGGGTTACTAACGGCTCCACGAATTTTGGTTCTTTGTCACAGGTGGCAGGCGCCATCAACAAGCTCGTTGTCACATTACCTGGCCAAACGTTTACAGACGGTTCCACGGTCGCCGCCAGCGGCAACTCTGGCAGCGTGAGCAATCAAACCGCCGGAGCCTCGTTCAACATCTCGAAGCTCACCGCAACAGATCAATTCTTCAACGTCGTCACATCGTACAGTGGCACAAAGACGATCAGCTACACCGGACCAGGCACCAACGTAGGATTCACGGCGCCGTCCTACACGACCGCAGTCAATTTCACCAGCGGCGTTTCGACCACTACTCTCGCGACTACGTTGCGAAAAGCTGAGACAACTACGATCACCGCCAGCGACGGCACGACTACAGGACCAGCCAGCTCAAATCTGACGGTTAACGCCGGAGCCTTAAGCGCCTTCGCGGTTACCAATACCAGCGACGGCGCGATCGGCACTCAGACAGCCGGTACGAGTTTCAATATCAAAGTCAGGGCGGTCGATGCGGGCGGCAACACTGATACCACCTTCAACGCCAACGGGTTCAAAGCCAATATCACTTCCAACGGTACTCTATCGTCCGGTGCTGGGACGACACCATCGTTTACCAGCGGTGTACTCGCTTCTTACAGCATTACTTTTTCAACTTCGGGCTCTTACCCCGGCAGCTTTACGATTACGGCTGAGACAAACCCCAATGGACCTGAAACAGGTACGAGCAACTCATTCACAGTAAATGCACCGGCGTGCACCAACCCGACAGTCACGACTCAGCCAATCAGCCAGACCGTAACTTACGGCGCCGCGAGCGCGAGCTTTACCTCAGCGGCCAGCGGCACGCCCGCGCCAACAGTGCAGTGGCAATCAAGTCCGAACGGCACTACTTGGACTGACATAGGTGGAGCAACCAGTACCACTCTGACCATCAACAATCCAACCGTGGCGATGAGCGGAACGCAGTACCGGGCCGTGTTCACCAACACCTGCGGCGGCACTCAAACGGCTACGTCGAACGCGGCTACTCTGACAGTAAACGCGAAGAACCTGACGATCAGCGGCGCACTAGCGGAGAACAAGGTCTACAACGGTACGAGCACAGCAACGGTCGACTTTAGCGGCGCCTCGCTGGTGGGCGTGGTCGGTGCGGACTCGGTCAGCATCAACAGCTCTGCCTACGCGGCGAACTTCAACACCAAAGACGTCGGCAACACCAAGCCGGTAACCGTCACGGGCGTAACGCTGTCGGGAGCCCAGGCTGGTAACTATACGGTAGCGCAGCCGATCGGCTTGACCGCCAATATCACTGCCAAGGCTCTGCCTGAAACAGGCCTCAGCGCCAGCAACAAAGTTTACGACGCAACTACGACGGCGACGTTGACAGGGACCGCAGCGCTACTCGCAAGCGAGGCAGCCGGTGCGGGCACCACCTCTGATGGCAAGCCATACACGGGCGACACGGTGGGCGTAACCGGAACACCGACGGGCGCGTTCGCGAGCAAGGATGTGGCCAACGGGATCAGTGTGACGGTTAGCGGAACTTCACTCACGGGCGCACAGGCGGCCAACTACACGCTGACGCAGCAGACCGGCTTGACGGCGAACATCACGCCCAAAGCATTAAGTGTGTCCGGGCTTAGTGCGAGCAACAAGATCTATGACGCGACGACCGCTGCGAATTTGACGGGAACAGCGACGCTGGCGACAGCCGAGGCGCCCGGCAGCGGAAATAGCAGCGACGGTAAGCCATATACCGGCGACACCGTGACCATCAGCGGAACCCCGAGCGGAACGTTTGCGAGCAAGGATGTTGGAAACACGATCGCGATTACGGTAAGCGGTAATACGTTGAGCGGAGGGCAGGCAGGCAACTACACCCTGACGGAACAAACGGGACTAAGCGCGAACATTACGCCGAAGGCCGTAACGGTTACCGGACTGACCGCCAACAACAAACCGTATGACGGGACCACTGCGGCCACGCTGACCGGAACCGCTGCGCTGCAGACAGCTGAGACACCGGGCGCCGGTACAATCAGCGACGAAAAGCCATACACAGGCGATACGGTGTCCGTAGCCGGTACTCCGAGCGGAACATTCGCCAGCGCGAATGTGGCCAACGGAATCAACGTTAGTGTCAGCGGTCTGTCGCTGAGCGGTGCCCAGTTGAACAATTACACTCTGACTGCACTAAGTCTGAGTGCCAATATCACCCCGGCGACTTTGACGGCCTCGATCATCGGAAATCCCACGAAGACTTATGATGGGAACACCAATGCCACGCTTACCTCTGCAAATTTTAGTCTGTCCGGCCTGGCCAGTGGTGAAAACTTCACCGTGACTAAGACGACGGGCGCCTATAACAGTGCCGACGTGGCCTCAGCCAACACAGTGTCAACCAGCCTGTTGGTGGACGATTTCACGCCGGGCGCAGGGACTTTGGCCGCCAACTACGATCTTCCCACGACCGCCAGCGGTCCGGGACAAATTAACAAGGCGAATGCGAACGTCACAGTGACGCCATACAGCGTGACCTACGATGGTGCATCGCACACGGCCAGCTACACGATCGGCGGAGTGAACGGCGAGACGGGTGCCACGGTGGGCACGATCGATGTGAGCAACACGACACACACCAACGCCGGGACGTACTCAAGCCATACAATGTGACCTACGATGGTGCGTCGCACACGGCCAGCTACACGATCGGCGGAGTGAACGGCGAGACGGGTGCCACGGTGGGCACAATCGATGTGAGCAACACCATTCACACCGATGCCGGTACGTACGCGACCGACAGCTGGAGCTTCACCGGCACGGCCAACTACAACAACATCGCGGCCACGACGATCACCGACACCATCAATAAGGCCAACGCGTTGATCAATGTGACGCCCTACAGCGTCACTTATGATGGTGCTGCCCATACGGCCTCAGGCACAGCCACCGGTGTAGAGACACCGACACCAGTCGACCTGAGCAGCCTGCTGGACCTCAGCGGAACGACGCATACGAATGCCGGCAACTATCCGATCGACGGGTGGAGTTTCGCGGGCAACAGCAACTACAACGCGACCAGCAGCACTGTGCATGACAGCATTGCGAAAGCTGCGACAACTACCACGGTGACTTGCACTCCAGGACCGTTCAGCTACACGGGTGCGGCAATCACGCCGTGTTCGGCAGCGGTTACGGGTCCCGGTGGATTGAATGAAACGTTCACCGTCAACTATACCGACAACGTGAGTGCAGGTACGGCCACGGCCAGTGCCAGCTACGCGGAAACGGTCAACTATCTGGGCAGCAGTGACTCGAAGACTTTCGAGATCACAAAGGCCAACACGGCCACGGTCGTGACGTGTCCGGCGAGCGAAGCCTATACGGGCTCGGCCATCACGCCGTGCAGAGTTACCGTCACGGGAGCAAATCTCAGTCTGACCCCGGCGCCCGATTACCTGAACAACCTCAATGTCGGGACGGCCACGGCCAGCTACAACTATGCCGGTGATCCGAACCACAACGGCAGCAGCGACTCGAAGAACTTCGATATCACCAAGGCTTCATCAGCCACGATAGTGACCTGTCCGGCGAGCGAGACCTACACCGGTTCGGCGATCACGCCATGCACGGTGGCGGTGACAGGTGCGAACCTCAGCCTGACTCCGGCGCCGAGCTACAGCAACAACATCAACGTGGGCCCGGCTACGGCCAGCTATACATTTGACGGTGATGCGAATCACACCGGCAGCAGCGATACGAAGAACTTCGATATCACCAAGGCTTCATCAACTACGGTAGTGACCTGTCCGGCGAGCGAGACCTACACAGGTTCGGCAATCACGCCATGTTCGGCGACGGTGACGGGAGCAGGTGGACTGAACGTGTCGGTGACGGTGGTCTATGGCAACAACATGAATGCCGGCACAGCTACGGCTGATGCCACTTACGGTGGCGATGCCAACCATGACAGCAGCAATGCCGCGCAGGCGACCTTTGCCATCAACAAGGCTGAGTCGACGACTACGGTAAGCTGTGGCGCCGGACCATTTGCTTTCACGGGATCAGCGATCGGGCCCTGTTCGGTAGCGGTCACAGGAGCAGGAGCATTGAACCTGAGTCCGGCTCCCGTCTATGCCAACAACGTGGCGGCAGGTGTGAACACGGCTTCGGCGAGCTACACCTTTGCCGGTGACGATAACCATACGGGGAGCGTTGACTCGAAGAGCTTCTCAATTGAGAAGGCTTCGTCAACGGTGACGGTGACTTGTCCTGGCACCGCGCAAACCTATACTGGTTCACCTCTCACGCCTTGTACGGCAGAGGCTACAGGAGTGGGGATGAGTGCAGTCAGCGTGACCAGCTCAATCGTCTACGAGAACAACACCGACGTTGGAGCGGCGACAGCGAATGCGAATTGGGCAGGTGACGGAAATCACACGGGCAATACTGGTAACGGTGTCTTCACCATTAGCCAGGCTTCGTCAACGGTGACGGTGGATTGCATCGCCGGTGCTCCGCACACGTACACGGGTTCGGCGCAGACGCCTTGCACGGCGCAAGCAACGGGTGCGGGTATGAGCCCGATCGACGTGACTGCCTCACTCGTCTACGGCAGCAACACTGACGTGGGCCCGGCCACCGCCAACGCAAGCTGGGCGGGTGACGCCAATCACACCAGCAGCAACGGCTTGGGAGGCTTCTCGATCACTAAGGCGAACACGACGACAGTGGTGACCTGCTCCGCTGGTCCTTTCACTTACACAGGCTTAGCGCAAACACCCTGCACGGCTTCAGTAACCGGAGCGGGTGGTTTGAATCAGTCGTTGACCGTGAATTATGCCAACAATACCAATGCCGGTACGGTTACGGCGAATGCTTCCTTTGGTGGAGATGTGAATCACAACAGCAGCAACGACTCGAAGAATTTCATTATTGATAAAGCCGGCTCAACCACAACCGTTACTGCCGGGAGCGCGATCTTTGATGGTCTACCGCACGGTGGCGCGGCGACGGTAACCGGCGCGGGCGCATTGAATCAAAGTGTCACACCCGTATATTACGTGGGCCGTAACACTACCGTGTATCCCTCTTCGACCACTGCGCCCACAACTGCCGGTGACTACACGGCCAGCGCTACGTTTGCCGGAGATAGTAACCACAACAGCAGCAGTGGCAGTAAAGACTTCAGCATAGGTAGCTGGATGTTGACCGGGTTTTATCAACCGGTTGATATGACAACTACGTCGGTGCTGGTATTCAACACGGTCAAGGGCGGGTCTACGGTTCCGCTGAAGTTCAATATCTATGCGGGAACGCCGGGCACAACCACAGAACGGAAGAGCGTGTCCGACATCGCGAGTTTCCTGTACGCGAGCATTCCTTGCAATGCCGCAGCCGCGATTGATACGACTCTTGAGGTAACGACCACCGGTGGCACAAGCCTACGCTATGACACGACGGCCGGCCAATTCATTCAGAATTGGCAGACACCTAAACAACCCGGCATATGCTACCAGGTCCGAATGACGGCGCTTGACGGCTCGCATATCGACGCTTTTTTCAAGACGAAGTAGGCGCGATAACATAAGCTACTAACACCATTGCCGGAGTTGCTCGCGAGAGCGCCCCGGCAATTATTTTTAGCCGGCGTTAATCTTTGGGAATTGCGATCCCGATCGACTCCAGAAACTTTGTCGGACGATCGCCGCCAATCATGGCGAAGACATAATCGTTTGGAATCGTGGTTTTCTCTTCCTGCGTACGAGCATTCATCAAGACTACTTCACCATCGCGAATCTCCTTAATCGCGGTGCCAAAGTGGGCCGTGATCTTGCCTTCGTCGATGCACTGGTAAGCCTGCAACTTATTTAGAAATTTCAGATCATTCTTCATGTCACTGCGAATGATCTGATCACCATTTCGCCGCGCGACCAGATCGACGGCCGCCTCGATCGCCGAGTTGCCGGCGCCCACCACAATGATTCGTTTCCGCTTATAACTCTCCGGATCCGTCAGCTTGTACTTGACCTTGTCTTCGGTGTGCCCGTCGCGCGCCACTTTCATCTCTTCGCCCGGGACCTTTAACTTCATTGGCGTGCCGCGATTGCCCAGCGCGAGAATCACGCGTCGTGCGTAATAACTTACCTTTTCGCGCGCCAGGCCTTTTTCGGTTTGCACAACGAAATAGTCGCCCTCGGCGGCCTTTTCGACCGTCTTGCAACTTTCACTTTCATTAATTACGACGCCGCTGGAGTTCATTGCGCCGATCCACGAATCGAGAATCTTTTCGCGTTGCTCACCCAGCCCGTTGACTTCAATCATGCCGCGAGATTCCATCGTCTCAGGTTTGAAGAAGACGTACTTGCCTTTCGGGTAGGCATCAATCGTTGCCAGGATCTTGTCCTGCTCGATACCGACATATCTCAGGTCAAACCGTTTCGCGGCGATCGCGGCTGACAAACCAGCCGGTCCGATGCCAATGATCGCCACATCGAACGCAGCCTTTGCTTCCGCGCCTGCACCGTTATTAAGTTCATGCGCGATGTGTTTGATTACATCGGCGCCTTCGTTTGCCGCGTTCTTAATCAGAGGCGTCCCCGAAACGTCACCAATCAGGTAGCAGCCGGCAACATTCGTCATAAACGATGCATCACGCGTCGGCACGGGACGGGCCTTGATCTTCCTGGTCGTGTTTACGACGATACAAGCTTTCGGATTCACGGGACACTCGACCTGGCACGAAGTATCTTCCATGCATTGATCGCGAGCGACTGGCGCGGCGATCCCGTTGACGATCGCCAGGACATCATGCGGGCAAGCCTCGACGCACGCATGGCACCCAATGCAGCGCTCAGGAAAAATTACCGGATGAGGATAATCAGGGGCGTTGGGATCGAGCCGTTCAAGATCGGCTTCGGAAATCTGGGCGATTGATTGATCTTCTTCGGCCGGCGCCGCGACCGGCTCTTCCAGCAAACGGCGAGCTCGTTGCGCGTCGCGTACCGCAAACCAACAGCCGGCGATTACGAGAAAAGCGCTAATCCCGGCCCAGCCGTACCATGGCAAACCACCAAAATAGCTCTTCGTGCTGTCTTCCGAGATCAGATTGATCGAAAGCAGCAGCGTCAATAGAGCAATGATGATTAGGAGTTGCGATTTTTTCATCGGTCAACGACCTCGTTTGCACAAGAAGCATGGTCGAGGTTCTCATTCACACCCGGCTTCAGCCGGGTGATCGGGAAGTGACAGGAGGGGAAACCGTTTAAACGGTTTCCAAATCCTGACCCGGTGCAGTTCACCTGGCTAAAGTCAGGTGTGAATGAGACCGGATTCGCCCGAGAGTATTCGATAGCCTTCGGTACCCGAACGACTTTTTGTGCGAAGCTTCCAACGAGCCGCATGAACGTTTTTAACACCCTGTTAATTCTATTCGACTGCAGTTTTGGCAGCGTCCACCAGAAGGTTAGGGTTCCAATGGCGCTTATCTTTAAGATGCTGAACGTGGCACGAGATGCAATCAGGCGTGCCGGCCGAAAGCAACTCGCGGCCGCTCGAATCGGCCAGGCCACGATGACATCCATCGCAGGTTTTTTGCGGCGACTCTCGATCGATTGGATTGAACGCTTTATGACAGCTGGAACAGGAGAGCACCGGCGCCGAACCTGAAGTAGGATCGACTACCCCGGTCACCCCGGCGGTCGCGCGCACCCGGTAAAGGTGCAGCGCGTGAAATTGTTTGCTGCGCCACTGGCGTTCACTGTCTCCCGGAGTGCGCAAAGCAGCAATTGTCGGCCGGAGCGCGAGTTCATCGGCGTCGAGCCCCTTCCATTTCCATTCTCCATTCGCGACCGGGTAGCCAATCGAGCCCCCGTGCGGTGTGCCTACAGTCTTGCCATTGTAAGTTTTTTTGTTCTTGTCGTTATGACAGGCAGTGCATGAGTTGAGCGCCGCGAGCATGGGCCGAAAATCTTTACCGCGATGTTCCGAATGACAATCCGTGCATCCGATGCCGGTCTCGACGTGCGACCTTGTTACCGTGGCTGCGAAAGCTTCAGTCGTGTGACACGATGCGCACCGTGTTTCCATGCTACCGGTCATTGAGTGACAGGTGGTGCATGACTTCGCGTTCGCCTGTCTGGCAATTGCAGGCGACATCATGAGAGTTGTACGGCTGTGCACCGGCGACACGGGGGCGGGCGCGTAAGCCGAGGCAAACCAAACGGCGGCGGCAATCGAAGCTGAACCCAGCACGATCACTGCCCAGAGAAACAGCGCGAACGGCCATGGCCGCACCAGGTCGCGGGTTGGTGTCCAATTAAATCGCGCCTTTCCAAGTCGCGGCGGGCGGCGTGGATGTAACGGCGATTTGCGCCCTGCCTTTTCCCTCGTCCGTTTCCCCCAGAAAAGATCGAGGGCGGCCTGGGCCAGATCCTTCGAAGCGGGCGAGGGCATGACCAGCGGTCCGGTTGTCGGCTGCGCGCCCCGCGCGTCCCCGCGCGCTTCGAGTTCACCGATCAGTAAACCGAATTGAAGAGTGACGGTTATCTCGAGGGCTTGGCCCTTATGATCGACCCGTAGGAAGAATGGGCCGATGCGAATTTCGTCGCCGTCGGCCAGCGCCTCCGGTTCTCCCAGTACCACCAAACGGCCGTTGAGAGTTGTCGAGTTGGACGAGCTGAGGTTGAAGAAACAAAAGCGCTCGTCGATTTCTTTAATGCCGGCATGCAGGCGAGATACATTGGGATGATTCAGCAGCAGATCACAGCTTACGTCGCGCCCGATCTTCAATCCTTCAGTCACCAGAGTCGTCGGATCGAAGCCGCGATCTTCCCGAATGATGATGAATGTACTTTGCTGCATTTCTGTGGTCAGTGGTCAGTAGTTAGTGGTCAGTTGTTCGCTCGGCGACGGTACGCGTCACGTCATCAGGTGTGCAACTGACAACTAACCACTGACAACTAACAACCTTCACTTCATAAAGAACACCACCTGAACAATGTGCGCCACCAGCAGGGCCAACATCATAGACGACGACACAACGTGCGGGGCCAGCCAGAGTTTCAGTAGTTGATGGAGGTAAATAAGCGAGTCAACCCGGCGCAGCGTTGCGGTGGTCTCGACCGCTTCGATCAGTTGCTGACGCGCAGTTGGATTGGTCAACGAAGCCCCTTCAATTTCAAATTCTTCGCGCGCGGCCGCCAGCATTTCTGACAGAAGTTCGCGGCGAAGGTATTGGCGCATCAGATATTTTAAGGAGAGAAACCGCCGCCGAACATGCTTTTCAATCAGAGGCCGCAACTCGCGATCTCTGATATCAATCATCGCGAGGGTGGCGCGCAACTCCTCGCGACGCGCTTTCAGGTCTTCAAACAAAAGCGGGTCGCCCTCGATGCTGGTCATAATCCGAGGGACAATCAGATAACAGGCAATGCCAAACAATCCGGAGAGAACGACGAGATCAAACGAAACCATTAACATTGACGTCAGCAAGCCGCCTGAACTTCGCCCGCCATGCAGCAGCAATAGCACGCCGGCGATAACGCCAAGATAGACGTGAGCCAATAACCAGTAACGCAGCGCGCCCGCGCGTCGCCGGTATACCTGTTTGCGGGCTGAATATGTCATCACTGCGGCGATGCCCACCAGGCCGGCGAGTCCCGTGATCCAGCGTACGGTTAGCCAGGTATTCGCGAGTCTTCCATCGAGCGTATATCTTCGCGCAGCCCAGACCGTCGCGGCAGTAATCAGGAGCAGGCCCAGCACGCCGGCAAGATGAAAAAACGTCGCCAGCGGATCGCTCTTATGAATGTCTCGGCCGATTGCGTGTGTTTGATCTCGGTAAATCAGGCCGATCGCGCTCTTTGCTTCTTCAAAGTATTCTTTGGGATTGACACGCACCAATGCTCCCGTGGGGCAGTTTTCTTCACATGAATAAGCTTGTCTGGCGGTCCCCTTCGGATTTAGTGGCGTGTTGTTACAGAGATTACACTTCACTGCCAGAAGGTCTTCAGTTTCCGTGACGGCGGCAGGAAGAGGCGGCTGCGCCAGACTAAACCAGTTTCTCAGCTGCCCGGCAAACGATTGTTTGGATGGGGCCGGGGACTTTTTCGGCACCATTGAAATTGCATCGTAAGGACACTGTGTTGCGCAATCGCCGCATCCGATGCAGGTCTTTGGTTCAATGTCGATTTGCCCTCCGGGCAAGCGGCCGATCGCGCCGGTCGGACAACCGGTTAGACATTCAGGATCCTGGCAGTGCAGGCATACTTCGGGGGACAAAACGTGCTGAATGGATCTCTTTCCCGGCTTTACCGGGCGCTCAATGTGGATTCCATGACGCAAAAGGCGAGACTGTCCGTGTACCTTGTGACAGGCCATCGAGCAATTGCCACAACGGACGCACAAATCCATGTCCATCACCAAAAGATTTGTGCCATCGACAATTCCCGTTTCGATCTCTTCGCTAATCGCGGCAATCGTTCGTTTGTCATAAAGTGACTCGACGCGCACCTCATCATCGAGACTCGAGAAACGGGAAAAGGCTTGTCGCAATGTTTGGGAAAGGGCCGGATCCTGACGCAGCAAAGCCAGCGGAATCTCAACCACTTCGGTGCGAGCAAGCACCGTAGCGGTGTATTGCCATGTTTCCTGACCCCGCAAACTTTCCAGGCCGAGACAATTACCCGCGCCCAGAAAGTCGACGCTGACATCTTCATCGAGGCCCATCATGATGTCGCTGATATAGGGCAGGCGACCAGTGCCTCTGGTTCTGCGCACCCATCCGTTCTTGATAAAGACAATGCGATCGACGGAATCGTGTTCGCGCGACAACGTGTGCTGCTTGCCGAAAACTCTGAACTGGGCGATGCGTTCGAGTTGGCGCAAAGACTCTTCATTAAAAGCACCATCGCTGGCCTGATTCAGATCCTCCAGGGTTCTTTTCAGTCCATACTCGCGGTAAGTTGCTTCGAGCGCGCCGCCGAATCGCGGAAGTTTTCGCAGTAGTCTGAGCGCCGGTCGATCAACCTCGATCACGGTTGCTTTTCCGTCCGCAGGCACTGCGATAGTCGCGTTGCGCGGCAGTCCGGCGAGGACCGACATTTCACCGAAACTGCGGCCCGGCTGGATTGCGCTTACTTTCTTTTGCTCGTTGGTTTCATCTTCGCGGATGTAAACGTCCAGGTCTCCGTCAACCAGAATAAAGAAAGCGTTTCCGCCCCAATCACCTTCGCGAATGATTTCCTCGCCGGGTCCATAGACGAACAAACGCACGTACGGACCAACTTTCTTTCCCGTGTAATTGCGGCCGTACGCAATCACCTCGAGATCTAATTCATAGGTGAAATGACCGTTGGTCTTTTCCACTAATTGATCGATGAGCTTGACGCTGCGAATCGCGTCGAGTATGCGGCTGTGATTGGTAATCTGTTCAGGCATACGGACCAGATCTATGGCAAGGACACGACCGGATGTCCTTGAAGAGTACCCCTACACATCGAGAGCCACCCGGGCGGTGGCTCTTGAATTGAAGTTTAATGGTGAGCCGTGGAGGGCTCGAACCTCCGACCCGCTGATTAAGAGTGCGGTCACAGGCACTCCAGCAGGTTATGGCTCTTACGATTTACTAACATTCGTTACGGGTTGCAACCGCCAGCGAGTCCAACTGTTAATACCTATTACTCCCTCTTTATCGGTATTCTGGTCACAAGTTGGTCACAAACCAATTCCTCGTCTCGCGCGGAAAGCCATTCATTCATCATGTGGCAGGAATATCGCATCAAAGCTTGGTCCAAGTCGACCTTGTGGTGTCAACGTATTTTAAGCCCGTTTCGGACTTACTGACCTATCCCTACTGCGCATGACAAATAGTATTTACCGCCGTTTCAGCCATCAAAGCAAGCTACGTCTCGCTTGGTCCGAACACGTATACCTCTCATCTTCCCCTCATCTTTTTAGGTAGACGATCAGGTCGGGGCTCAAATCCGCCCTCACTTTTCAATGCGCTCGATGCAGCTTCCGGTCAGATTTGGTGCACGGAAACTGCGATCTTGGTGAGAAGGAGATTTATTTAGGGATCAGAAAGCGCCGGATCGTGAGGAGCGAAACGAACTATACTTTTTAGTAACAAACGGCCCCGGAAACTCTGGCGATCTGCGTTTAGATCGAGGAATGTCGCTTCACCGCTATTGAGACTCACATCCTGCTTCGAATTGAGCAGATTTCCAAAAACATCGGAGAAAATCAAAGAAGCCTTGCATGGACCAGGCGGAATTTCAGACGCAACGCCGATGTTTACGAGGTTCAAGCGTGCAGTTTGGCCCTTGATGATACCAATGATGTCGGCAACTTTCTCATTGGTCTGGTCGACGGCAAAAACGCACACATAAGCAAGGATGGACCCGGTTAACGCTAGAAAAAATGTTCGAGCTAAAGTTTTTGTGAGACGTCGAGCTGGCTTCATTACTATTCTCCTTGTAGTTTGAAATCATCTGAAGGCACCTTTACAAAGTAGCCTGAGATCGTGCATGCGGCCGTTGGATGAATGTGGAGGAATCGCTGTGGTTCAGTTCGCAGCCCACCACGGTGCCAGGATCTGCGTACACGTTCATTTGCTGTGCACCTACATGCTGGTAGGCGTTGTTGAGCAAGATAGGTCCTCCTAACTGCATATCTTTGGGTCTTCATGGGAAAACTCCTCGATGGAGCGAGATGAATTTCTCACCTCAAGTCCTTTAGTGAAGACCCGAAGCAACGAATCCGTGATCGTGTCCGTTAGCATCGGTGTAGAATCCAACAATTTGTCCACGGGTGTTTATATCTAAAGGTGTGGTCTCAAAAGACTCCGGGTAGTCAAACGATGTGAAGGCACCCTTGTCTAAGAGGAAACCGTGTCCTGAAACGACTGGATCCTGTCCATTCAGAGCGTAACGCCCAACGATGACCCCGGCATCATTGATCCCAAATGCTTCCGTACTACTGGCCCCAGGAAAATCGATCGACGCAAAACTCCCTTCGTTGAACGAGAATCCATGCGTCACGGCCTCCGCGGATTTGTAAATGCCCACAAGCCTGCCTGAATTGTTGAGTTTGGGCACTACAGTTGATATCGCACCTGGAAAATCGATCGGGGTGAAACCAAACAGATCAAGCAAATATCCGTGTGTACTTCCTCCGACATCGTCGTAGAGACCGACAATCTGCCCCACGTTGTTGCGACCACCGCTGAGTGTGTTAGTGGCGGCAGGAAAACTTATTGTCGTGAAGGCGCCATCTTCCAACAGGTAACCGTGTTGGCTGCCGGTCCCGTCGTCATAGTAGCTGCCTACGATCTTCCCAGTCTCGTCGATACCGAATCCATCAGTGCTGAGTGCGCCAGGGAAATCGATCTGAGTGAAAATATTGTTCGCTAGAAGGAAGCCATGAGCGTTGTTGTCACTCCCGGTGTAGTACCCCACCATTTTTCCGTTGTTGGCAATACCGGCAACGGCTGATTGAGTACCACCCGGTACGTCGATGGTTGAGAAAGTAGGCGCTCCTGGCGGCGCGGTAGAGGCCTTTGGAGCAATGAGCAAACTCAAGGCAACACACGTGAGAATTAGTCCGCCAACAGTGACTCTTACTTTCATTACGTTCTCCTCAGGAGGACAGATTGGTTTCTCCTTACACAGTTCGACTGCACCGAGCGTTCTGAGAATCAATAAAGCTGTCGCAGGTTTGAATAGACCTACTTATGATTCGTTCAGCTGCTCCTATTTCTTAACGCGTCACTTTGTGCTGAGAGCTGCCATCTACTTTTTGTCAGGTAAGGATCGAGTTTTATCAGGCGGTCGGTTTTTACTTTGAACGCTTCTCTCATTCTCAAAGTCACCCATAACCCGCTGATATGAAGCTCTTAAAGCCTTCGGAGCAAAAAATGCTATAATTCCGGGCACTCAAACGTTCGAATTCGCCACCCACCCCGGCAGGAGGCTCATGAGCAGTCTGCCAATCTCATCTGACGATCTCACTCAGCTTCTATCTGGATGGAGCGACGGAAATCAGGCGGCCCTTGAGCGGCTTATGCCGTTGGTCTACCAGGGACTCAGGCGACTCGCCCATCAGTACCTTCGAAAGGAGGGAAAGAGTTGCACTATTCAGACATCTGATTTGGTGCACGAGGCCTATTTGCGGCTGGTTGATCAGCGTGATGTTAATTGGCAAAACCGTGCCCACTTTTTTGGCATCGCCGCGGAACTGATGCGCCGAATCATTGTTGACCGGGCTCGCCGCCGTCGCCGAGTTAAACGAGGAGGCGGCGCCACAGCGATTACGCTCGATCAGAGTCTCGCGATGTCAGAACCGGCAGTGGATGTCATTGCGATTGACGAGGCGCTCAACAAGCTGGCCCGCATCGATGAACGCAAAGCACGAATCGTTGAGTTGAGGTTTTTCGGCGGGCTGGAAGTTGATGAGACAGCCGCATTTCTGAAGATCTCTCAGACGACCGTCATGCGCGATTGGAAGCTGGCAAAAGCATGGCTTCACCGGGAACTGCGTCATGAATCCTGAACGATGGCAGAAACTCGATGAACTGTTTCACTCGGCGCTGGAGCATCAGGGTGATGCGAGAGTAGCGTTTCTCGCCGCTGCTTGTGATCGTGACGACGAATTGCTCCATGAACTTGAATCAATGCTTACCCATCACCAACAGGCAGAAGATTTCATGGAGTTACCTGCTTACGGGATCGAAGCGCAGTCGATTGTCGGTGCCGAACGATCTTCTCAAACCCTCGTGGGAAAAACTTTGTGCTCCTACGACGTAATTAGCGAATTGGGCCGGGGCGGCATGGGTGATATCTACCTTGCATTTGACAAAGTCCTACATCGCAAAGTCGCCCTTAAATTTCTGCGCGATGATCTTACCGCTGACAAACCGAGGTTGCATCGCTTCAACCAGGAGGCCCGCGCTGCTTCAGCCCTGAACCACCCTAATATTCTTACCATCTATGAGGCTGGTGAATTCGAAGGCCTGCAGTTCATCGCCACTGAATTCGTCGAAGGGCGCACACTCCGGGAAGTGATGAGCTCTGGCCAGTTGAACGTCGGACAGATACTCGATATCGCCAATCAGATCGCTTCGGCATTATTGACCGCTCACTCAGCGGGTATTGTTCACCGCGACATTAAGCCTGAGAACGTCATGGCGCGTCCTGATGGTTACATCAAGATCGTCGACTTCGGCGTTGCCAAACTTATCGAGAAGCAAACTACTGACGACAATGAGCCAACTGCTTTCAAAACTGAAAGAGGAGTAACGGTAGGTACTGTTTGTTACATGTCGCCCGAGCAAGTTCGAGCACTTGAGGTAGATGAACGCACCGACGTCTGGAGTCTTGGCGTAGTGCTATATGAAATGCTTGCTGGTAAGGGTCCGTTCGAAGGCGAAACGTCAGGCGACGTTATCGCAAACATTCTGAAATCCGAGCCTACTCCATTGCTTCTGCCGGAAACTCCGGGGTGGACGGCACTTAAGAGATTGATTGAAAAAGCCATCGCTAAAGATCGGACGAATCGCTACCACTCGATGGCTGAGTTACTCACGGATCTTCGCGAAATAAAACTGAAACCGGAGTTAATGCCTCAAGTCGCGAGTTTTACGGGAAACAAAAGACAAAGATCGAAGGGGTTCTTAATTCTACTTATCGGTTTAATGAGCTCGTTACTGTTAGTTGGAGGTTATCGACTCTATCGTTATCGTGAACAACGCGGACAGTCCTCCACCGTTGTCCACCCGAGCCAAATGACAGTTCGTCGGTTCACTACCTACGGGGGGTTGCCTCTAAGAGCAGTGATTTCCCCTGATGGCCGGTCGCTGGTGTATATACAGCGGCTCAACAACAAGAATTCGTTGTGGCTTGGTGAAGTCGATACGAACATCAGTTCACCACTCTATCAGCAAGCAGATCTTGAGGTGGTCGAGCCAACCTTCGCGCCCGATGGCAATAGCATCTATTTCCTAACGGCCGGCGAACAGCACCCGAACGGCATGTTGAAGCGAATGTCAGTCTTAGGCGGCGATGTAATTGATTTGATTCCGAATGTTCAAACGCCAGTCGCGCTTTCAGCTGATGGCCGGCACATCGCGATGCTCCTGCGTGATTCCGAGCTGAAACAAACCTCAATCGTCACGTGCGATGCGGCTGACGGCAGAAATCAGCAGACGCTGGTAACGAGAACATGGCCGGACGATTTTACGATTGATAGTCTGACATGGTCACCGGATGGCCAGCGAATCGGCTTCAGCGCGCACAAAGAAGGTACTCGAGATGAAATTCTCGCAGTAAAACTAGCGGACCGAAGTATTAGCAGAATCGGCAGTCGTAATTGGGCCACAGTAGACGATCTGCTGTGGCTCTCTGACGGCAGCCTACTCGCGGTGGCAAACCAAAACGTCGGCGAACGGCGACGCGAGATTTGGCTCGTCACCACATCGGGTGAGCCACGACAAATCACCAATGATCAAAACATCTTTCTGCTACCGCAGTTGAGTGTGTCCGCGAACGGCCGGTTGATCGCTATGCACGGTCACATAGCCTCCGAGATCTGGATCGCGCCCGACGGTGAAGCACGGCACGCACGACGAGTTCTGCAGGGAGTAGTTCCCAGATATGAAGGAGTTGACGGGCTAACGTGGACCCCAGATCAGCGCTTACTCTACACGGTCTATGTAGGCAACAGTCTCGTAATTTGGTCTATGGACCGAGACGGCAGCAATCTAAGGCAATTGACAAAGGGCAAACCTAATACGAGTGATAGCTACGTCTCCGCAACAGTTGATGGTCGCTTCTTAACCTTCCAGTCAAATCTTTCCGGGGAGCTTGAAATCTGGAGAGCAAATGTTGATGGAGGGGACCTGAGACAGTTAACGCACGGTGGCAACAATCTGCAGCCAAGTCTGTCGCCTGATGGTCACTGGGTAATTTACACATCGGTTCGAGACGGTAAATCAACCCTTTGGCGAATCTCAATTGACGGCAGCGATCAAAAACAGCTTACGAACAAACCTTCCAAATGGCCGCAGGTGTCTCACGACGGCAAATACATAGCCTACGTGGAAGCTTCTGAATCAAAGAGCCGCCGTCTGGCAATCATGACGTTCGCGGGAGGCGAGCCCGTAAAAACGTTTGCCGTCGCGGAGGGAGGTCTAATCGGAAGACTCGTATTTCGCTGGACACCTGACAGTAAGGGAATCATTTACAGGGTCGACCCCAAAGGACTTTGGCGGCAAGACCTCGAGAGTGAAGAAGCAACACCCGTCCGGGGATTTGAAGATGCCATACTGCAAAACCTTGCGTGGTCATTAGACGGGAAGAACCTGGCTTATACAGTTGGACTACCCACCCAGGAAATTATGTTGATCGAAAACTTCAAATGAAGTCGATTATAGGTGGACGCGGTGGCATGAGGTCAGTAGTTACGCCGTCTCACGTACAAAGGTGATGAAGTCTGTGTTGGGAGGAGTGATATCAGCAGCACGCAACGCGGCAGCTATTTGTCCGCGATGATACGTGCCATGCATGGCTACATGGTCACAAGTTGGTCACAAACGAAAAGCGGCAGGCTCTTCAACCTGCCGCAAGTCATTGAAAATAATGGTGAGCCGTGGAGGGCTCGAACCTCCGACCCGCTGATTAAGAGTCAGCTGCTCTACCAACTGAGCTAACCACCTTCTTGCTACACTATCACGCCGCGCCCGAAAGTCGTCTGGGTATGGATCCACAAGACTCGGTCAGGAAAGGAAAGCGTCGCGAACGGCGGATCAAGTTTCTGCTGCTTATCGGCAGCCTGCTCGTGAGCCTGGCGATTGTTGAGACAGGCCTGCGCCTTGCCGGTTACTCCTATCCCGAATTTTATGTCGCCGATCTGCGTCGCGGATACGCTTTGCGCCCGGAGATGGAAGGCTGGTACCGCAAGGAAGGCGCGGCCTTTGTGCACGTCAACAGCGACGGGCTTCGCGATCGAGAACACACAAAAGATAAGCCTGCGAATACGCTGCGTGTGGCCGTGTTGGGCGATTCGTTTATCGAAGCTCTTCAGGTTCCGTTTGAAGAGAGTTTCTGTGCGGTACTCGAGCGCAAGCTGAAGGAATGCTCGGCCACTTCGGGGCGGAACGTTGAAGTTATTAACTTTGGAGTCTCAGGTTATGGAACCGCCCAGGAGTTGATCACGTTGCGCGATCATGTCTGGCAATATTCGCCGGACATTGTCCTGCTTGCGATTACCACAAACAACGATGTCAGCGACAATGCGCGGGCCCTGAAAAAGACTGACGAGATTCCTTATTTTGTCTGGCGCGACGGGCGACTGATCGAGGACGATTCATTTCAGCAAACCAGGACATTTCGCTGGCGAAACTCCGCGCTTAATCGCGTGGGCGGCTGGTTTCGAGATCATTTGCGAGTGATTCAATTGATTAATCAGGCGGCGCATGGTTTCAGGATATACCTGGCTCAGCGGAAAACGGCGGGCGCTCAGGGCGGCAGCGGGCAAGGCCAAAACGCTGGTTCATCGTCACCTTCTCCTGAGCAAACACCGCGCCCAGTGCGTCCCGACGGTGTTCGCGCGGCCGAAGAGTTGGGAGTCGACAACCTGGTTTATCGTGAACCCGCAGATGCCGTTTGGAATGATGCCTGGAAGGTGACTGAGCAATTAATAACCGTAATGAACCGCGAGGTCCAGAGCAAGGGAGCAAAATTCTTTGTCGTAACCCTGAGCAATGGAATTCAGGTTTGGCCCGATCCGGCGGCGCGCGCGACGTTTTTGCAGGGCGTCGGGGGCAGAGATATCTTCTATCCCGATAATCGTTTTCGCGACTTCTGTGTTAGTCAGCAGGTTCCCGTGGACATTTTGGCGCCCGCGATGCAGAAGTACGCCGACGAGAAAAGGATTTTCCTGCATGGTTTTGGCGCGGACCCTGGCAATGGTCACTGGAATATTAATGGGCATCGGCTTGCCGCCGAGCTAACAGCCGAAAAGTTATGTGACTTCCTGATGAATTCCACGCCCTAAGCAGGCTTCCGTCGTCATAGGAAGTTCGCACGCGATTTGGAAAAATCGAAGAATTTGAGCAAAATAACATTCCCAGTCCTGAAATACCGTTTTTGTTTGGCCGAATCCCTGGCTGCGTAATTTTCTCGATCAATGGAGACCGATGAATTACTACGACAACGTGCTGGCTCTAATCGGCCGCACGCCTTTAATAAAACTTAATCGGCTGAACAAAGGATTGAAGCCGCTGATCCTGGCGAAGATGGAAAACCTTAACCCGGGATTTTCCGTTAAAGATCGAATTGGCGTCTCAATGATCGAGGCGGCCGAACGCGAAGGACTCCTCAAGCCGGGCGGCACAATTGTCGAGGCCACTTCCGGCAATACAGGAATCGGTCTGGCGATCGCCGCGTCGGTAAAAGGTTACAAATGCATCTTTGTGATGACCGATAAAGCGTCCGCAGAGAAGGCGCGCTATCTGAAGGCACTCGGCGCTGACGTCGTCATCACACCTGTTTCTGCCAAGCCCGGTACGCCGGATCACTACGTTTCAACCGCGCGGCGTATCGCTTCTGAAACTCCGAATTCTTTTTATCCCGATCAATATTCGCATCCTGCCAATCCCGAGGCGCACTATCGCACCACGGGGCCGGAACTGTGGGAGCAAACTGAAGGGAAGCTCACTCACTTTGTATCGGGCATTGGCACCGGCGGCACGATTTCCGGCACCGGACGATTTCTTAAAGAAAGAAATCCGAATATCAGAGTGATCGGCGCCGATCCCGTCGGCTCGATTTACAAGACTTACAAAGAGACGGGAGAGATTCCCGAAACGACTCCGTACCTGGTTGAGGGCATCGGCCAGGAAGTTCTGCCGGGCAATGCGCAGATGCAGTATGTCGACGAAGTGATGAACATCACCGATCGCGAGTCGTTTGATTTCGCGCGACAACTCGGACGAATAGAAGGGATTTTTTGCGGCGGGTCGACCGGCACCAATTGCGCTGCTGCTCTGCGGGTAGCGCGCGATTTGGATGAGGACGCGGTGGTTGTTTTCATCGTCTGCGACACGGGCGAGCACTACCTCTCCAAGTTTCATTCAGATGAATGGATGAAGGAGAAGCGGTTGCTGGAGCCGCAGAAGATCACGGCTGGCTTGATTAGCGAAACTAAAGGAAGCCATTCGCCCAAAAACCTGGTGACTGTGGCGCCGGCTGATCGAGTCGCGGATGCGCTGGCAAAGATGAACGAGCTGGGCCTGACGCAGATCCCGGTGCTTGATGATGGAGAGTCGGTTGGCTCGCTCAGAGAAAATCATCTGCTCTCGAAAGTTTTCAACGACCGCGATCTGATGGAAGCGCCGGTCAGAAAAGTAATGGACAAGAGTTTTCCCATCGTTGACGTTGATGACGATGTGAATGTGGTCAGCCGGAAACTGCGAACCAGCCCGGCGGTCTTGATTGAAGAGTATGGCCGCATCACCGGAATCATTACGCGCCACGACCTTCTGGATAGTAGTGGGAGCGACGGGAACTGATTCTCAAGGCTCTGCGGTTAAGAAGGAGACTTAAGGCTCGGAGTACCGGCTTTAGCCGGAGCCTTAGGGTTCGGAGTACCGGCTTTAGCCGGAAATGATTTCAGGAAAGCATTCCGCCTGAAGGCGGTACTCCTAACTCTTTCTCGCGTTCATAGAATTTTACCCGCAGACCTTCCTCGAGTTGTCTCAATTGATACATCTCGAATCCGTTGAGAAAGTCCGGCGGCATGAAAGTGTCGGCGTCTTCCACTGTTAGAGGCACTTCAGTAACTATCCACCGGTCAATGTGTGGCAGAAAGGATTTATATACTTTCGCGCCTCCGATTACGAACAGGTGAGTTTGAATCTCCCTGCCGAAGGAAAGCACGGATTCGATATCGCGAAAGACGATCAGCGAATTCCGTGATTCGATATCAGTCTCGCGAGTAAGCACAATATTCTGACGGTCCTTGAGCGGTTCCTTCAAGGTCGCCCAGGTATGGCGTCCCATCACTACCGAGTTGCCGATGGTTGTCTCTTTGAAGAATTTCATGTCGGCAGAGTAATGCCATGGCAAGCGGCCGCCTTTGCCGATTGCCAGGTTTCGATCTACTGCGACGATGCCGATGATCATTGGTTTCAAGTCTTGAAAATTAAAGTAATTAGTTCAAGTAAGCGCTGGGAGTGCGGACGTCCACGTCCGCAAAGCGCGTTAGCGCGCTAACATCTGTCTTTCTCTTTTTCGTGCTGGATGCGGACGAGGACGTCCGCGTTCCCAGCATCAAGATCATCGTCCCTTCACAATACATGAGCGCGGGACCTTTAGTATTTCCGGCTAAATCTAAGACGTACAAGCTCGAACTGAAGAATTTTTCATTCACACCGCGACCGGCGCTGCTATCTTCGCGTGCGATTCGTAACCGATGAGATTCAGGTGCTCAAAACGGAAATTCAATAAGCCTTCCAATCCCCGCAGCTGCCGCTGGTCGTCTCTGATTTCGAGTCCTGGCAAGGGTAAGGGTTCACGCGAAAGCAGTTGCTTGACCTGTTCGAGGTGGTTTTTATAGATGTGATAATCGCCGAGTGTGTAGATGAATTCGCCGACGTTCAAATCGCAAACGTGTGCCACGATGTGAGTCAGCAGCGCGTACGAGCTGATGTTAAAGGGTACACCGAGAAACGCATCTGCCGACCGCTGATAAAGCTGACAATGCAGCACGGGCGCGGCCGTGCGACCAGTTTCAGAAGCCCGGCCCTCAGGTCGAGCGGGGTGGGCTTGCTCGATCTTGAACTGAAAGATCGTATGACACGGCGGCAGGTCGACGTTATCACACTCGCGCGGGTCCCAGCCGCTGACGATCAGGCGGCGTGAGTTCGGATTGTTTTCGATTTCATTAATTAAGCGAGAAATCTGATCGACCCCATCGCGTTGCGGATATTGACCGCCAAACGATCGCCAAAGATATCCGTAGATTGGACCCAGGTCGCCCGGCTCGCGACCAAATCGTCGCGTATGCTGTTCGTCTGCCCATTCCTTCCAAATATCTACGCCGCGCGCGCGCAGGTTTGCTTCGTTGGTGTCGCCTGAGAGAAACCAAAACAACTCTTCCGCGATCCAGCGAAAGGGAACTCTCTTGGTCGTGACGATCGGGAACCCTTCTCGCAAATCAAAACGCGTTTGATAGCCGAAATGAGAAATCGTGCCGACACCGGTGCGGTCTTCGTGCTCAGTGCCATGATCAAGGACTGATTTCAGGATGTCGTGATATTGCTTCATGGATCCGCGGCTTTGCCGCTCGATGTGCGGAAAGGCTTCGCCTTTCCGACAGCTAATTTCTTTCTGTTTTTTAAATTGCACTGGTTCGAGGCGCAGCCTCGAACCAGTGCGATGAAATGATTGGCGCTCGTGACGGTAAGGCAGAGCCTTACCGCACATCAGGCGGCGCAGCCGCCCGGATTCAACCAGCAGCCAGTTCCCGCACCGCCTCAATCAATCTCTCAATCTCTTCATCGCTCGTGTAGCAGGCACAGCCGACGCGTACCAGGCCTTCCGGCGCCAGTCCTAAACGTTCAATAACAGTCTGCGCATAGAAGTCGCCGTGGGAAGCGAACAATCCGCGCGCTGCGAGCCGTCGGGCGACTTCAGTCGAGGCGACGCTCTTAACGATAAACGAAACAGTAGGCGTGCGCGCGACCTCCGGTGGCGGACCGTACAAACGAATGCCGTTGGTTTTTGCCAGCTCTTCCCACAGATGTTTTACTTGCGAAGCGCTGTGCGCGCGGAGGCCCTCAAAAGCGGCTTGCAGATGTTCGCGGCGTGTTTTCTCAGTTGTCGGAGCTTCATCGAGGACCCGCTCGCTACCTCGACTGCTCAGGTTTCCGTATCCAGCCAGCGAAGCATAGAACTCCACGGCCGCGGCCGCCCCGGCGATCCCTTCGTGATTCTGCGTTCCCATCTCGACGCGTTCGGGGGCGGTGTCGGGCGCAGGTTGGAGCCTGGGAAAATCAATCGATTCCAGCAAATCCTTTTTGCCATAAAAGACGCTCACGTGGGGACCATAAAACTTGTAAGCCGAGCAGGTCAGGAAATCGCAGTTCGTTTCCTTCACATCGCAGAGAAAGTAGGGCGCGTAGTGAACGGCATCGATCAGCGCCAGAGCGCCGAATGAATGCGCGAGTTCAACCGCGCCGCGAAAATTGTTCACAGTTCCAAGCGCGTTACAACCGGCGCCAAAGGAAACGACCTTTGTGTTCTTATTAACCAGTCGCTCGAAATCGTCCCAATCAAGCTCACCCCTTTCGGGATCCATCTGCGCAACTCTCAAGGTCACGCCCCGCTCGAGGACGAGCGCCTGCCACGGCGCGACGTTCGCGTGATGCTCCAGCTCGGTGATCACGACTTCGTCCCTCGCGCCCAGCGTCCGGCCGAGCGCGCGCGACAAGTGGTAAATCATCGTCGTCGTGTTCGGACCAAAGACGATTTCATTGGCTGAGGCATTCAGGAAATCTGCGAACGTCTCCCTTGACGCTTGAATGATCTCGTCCGTCTCGTGACTGGTCGGATATTCCCAATGCGTATTGGCATTGTGATTTAGCAAATAGTCGTTCACAGAGTCGGCGACTGATTGCGGAACCTGCGTGCCTCCAGCGGCGTCAAAGTAAGCAATTGGATAGTCGTTGTGGCGGCGGCGCAGCGCCGGAAACTGTTCTCTGATTTTCGCGGTCGGAAGGACCGGCATTGATATTTGCTGAATCGCTGTGCTCATAAATTTGATCGCTCGCTAAGGCGTAGCCAAGGCTTTGTCGCGAAGATGCTACCAGAAAAGAAGTGAAATTTCTCGCATCGCGAGCTTCCTCATTTCGCTCTTAACCCGGGAATTCCGGGGCATTCAGGTTGCAGCATCAACCCGGAGACCCCTGTGACATCGGGGAAACCGGAAGTGTGTTGAGGCGGAACCGAACGCGCAGGGTGTGGCAATGTAGTCGAAGGCAACAGTTTTCGGTTGTGCCGATTTAGGGAATCCAGTTAAGCATTCATTTGATTTATAGGAGGTGCAGAAAATGCCAGAAAAACAAAAAGAGCATGTCAGAGGTGTTGGCCCGAAAGAACAGCGCCAGTACGAACACATCAAGGAAGCAGCGCAGCGAGAGGGCCGTTACGGCGACCGCGCCAAAGAAGTGGCGGCGCGCACCGTGATGAAGGAGCATAAACAGAAAGGTCACGAGAAGGGACACTAAGTTACTTACGACCTGCCACCAATAAAACCGGCCCGGCGGTTTTTTGGAAATTGTAAAAGACAACTATTCGCTGTGCGGTTCATAGAACTGCCGCACGACGCCTGACCTGGAGGTAAACGTTATGGGAAATCAAAAGAATGAAAAGCAAATCAAGGGAAATGGTCCTACAGCCCTGGAGCGAACCGCGAATCGGAGCGAAGAACTGGCTTCACGCCTAACGAAAACTCCATTCGCGTTCATGCGCCGTTTTGGCGAAGAGATGGATCAGATCTTTGAAGATTTTGGCTTGGGCGGCGGATGGCTCGCGCCGGTCTTCAAAGGTCAATTCGGCGACGGCCTCTGGTCGCCGCAGGTTGAGATGCTCGAACGGGACGGCGAGCTAATCGTGCGCGCCGACTTGCCGGGTCTGACTAAAGACGATGTGAAGGTCGAAGTCGCGGACAATGCGATCACGATCGAAGGTGAACGGAAGGGCGAGAAGGAAGAAAAAGGCGAAGGCTTTTATCGCAGCGAACGGAGTTACGGAAAGTTCTATCGCAGACTTCCCGTGCCTGAAGGCGCCAACGCCGGCAATGCCACGGCCACATTCAACAATGGCGTTCTGGAAATCACGATGCCGGCGGCTAAGCACCTGGAACAAAAGTCGCGACGGCTGGAGATTAGTGAAGGCCGACATACGCAAGCAAAACGCAAAGCGGCATAAGCTGAAAGGGAACCAGAGGCCATCATGAAACTGAAGGAACGAAGAATCACATTGCCCGAGCTTTTTCTGATTGGTGGCACTCGAGTCGTTCTGGGCATCGGTTTAGGTCTGTTGTTAAGTCGCAAACTCAGTGACGATCAGCGCAAGCCCACCGGGCTGGCACTATTCTTGGTGGGCGCCGTCAGCACGATTCCGCTGGCTATCGAGGTGCTTGGCAAGAAGGACTGACGCAGACCAGAAAATATAAATTCAGCCGAGGATGAAATTTGAAAATCATCCTGGCTCCATCAAGGTTTTTAGCGGAAGGAGAGCGAAACATGCAATGTAGTGAAATCATGACAAAGAATCCCGAGTATTGCCTGCCAACCGACCCGGTCTTAAAGGCAGCCCAGCTAATGAAATCGGAAGACGTTGGTCCGATTCCCATTGTTGAAGACAAGCACACAAAGAAACTGACCGGCATCATTACCGATCGCGATCTCGTTTTGAAAGTTGTCGCCGAAGCGCGTGACCCGAAAAGCACTCCGGTGGAAGCCGTGATGACCGGCAATGTGGTTGCTTGCAAAGCGAACGACGATCTGGACAAGGCGATCCGGTTGATGCAGGACTATCAGATCCGCAGGATCCCGGTCGTTGACGGTAACGATCATTTGCTCGGCATCATTGCCCAGGCAGACGTCGCGACGCGTCTGGACAACTCAAGGACGGCGGGGAAAGTCGTCAGGGAGATATCGCACTAGGAACTTACAGGGAGATATCGCACTAGGAACTTAACTGGCAAGTCGACGGCGCTGGCTAACCGTTTCGGACGAGCATAAACTCTGAGGCGGGATGAAAGCCTGCGTGCTTAAATCGCCGGCGCCGATTGACAGCCGCCCACTCGAATTTGAAGAAATAAAGACACCGTCGCCCGGCGAAGATGAATTGTTGGTGCGGGTGACTGCGTGTGGCATCTGCCGAACTGATTTGCACGTGGTCGAGGGCGATTTGCCCGTACGCCGCTTGCCCGTTATCCCTGGTCATCAAATCGTTGGCGAGGTCGTTGCCCTCGGAGCGAAGGTCGGCTCGGACGATCGCGTTGAGGATTCACTTAAGATCGGTCAACGAGTCGGCATTGCGTGGTTGCATCGCACTGATGGCTTGTGTCGCTTCTGTGTCTCAGGCCGCGAGAATTTGTGCGAGCGCGCGGATTTTACCGGCTGGACCAGAGACGGCGGCTTTAGTGAATATGCGGTTGCGCCTGCCTTATTTGCTTATTCCCTCCCGCAGAATTTCAAAGATCTCCAGGCTGCTCCGCTGTTGTGTGCTGGCATAATCGGCTATCGCTGCCTGCGCCTTACAGGAATCGAACAAAAAGAATGGCCGGGCGCGCGTCTGGGTATTTACGGGTTCGGCGCCGCCGGCCATGTTGTGATTCAACTCGCTCGAGCGCGCGGTGCAGATGTGTATGTGTGCACCCGCGATCGCGAACGCCATCAGTCGCTCGCCTCTGAATTAGGCGCCAAATGGGTCGGGGATGCCATGAGCCCGCCGCCCGTCAAACTGGACGCGGCGATCATTTTTGCTCCGGCCGGAGAATTGGTGCCGGTAGCTTTACAAGCATTGGAAAAAGGCGGCGTCCTCGTCTTAGGCGGAATTCACATGAGCCCGATTCCATCGTTCGAGTATTCACTGATCTACGGCGAGCGAGTCGTCCGCAGTGTTGCCAACAATACCCGGCAAGACGGTCGCGAGTTTCTTGCCGAGGCAGCCGGCATTCCCGTTCGCACGCATGTACAGTCTTTTCCACTTGAGCAAGCTAACGAGGCGTTGATCGCGCTGAAGCATGATGCGATTCGGGGGGCCGCAGTGTTGGTGATTTGAATTCTCTTTCTCGTTTAACGAATGAAACCGATGAGTAATAAAAAAGGGCGCGTCGGAAGGCGGACCCTTTCCGGACATCAAGCGGCGGACCCGCAAGCCGCAAAAAGATGCCCAGGCGAATCGGGAGCTTTTAGAATGGTCGGGGGGGAATAACTCAAAATGTTAAGCCGCATTAGTCTAAGTGCTGCAATCATCGTTCTGATTTGTTTCTTTCTGCCCTGGGTGCAGGTGAGTTGCGCCGGCGCGCGAGACACCCTGGCTGGTTTAGATCTCGCGCGCGACACGCACACGTCGCTTTGGCTGTTACCGGCGTCGATGCTCGTCGTAATCGTGCTGGCATTGACCAGAGCGGTGAAGCGACGAACTGAGATTTATCCGTTAATCAGCTTAGTCGGTGGCTGCCTCGCGGCCTTCCTGATGAATCGCGAACGCTTGCGCGTTCACGATGAATCCGTTGTGATTTCAGCCCAACTGACAGGGTGGTTCTGGCTCGGATTTCTTTCTACCTTTGTCGTAGCGATTTCGGCGATTGTGATGTTGCTGAAGAAACGCGAGCGATAGCAAATCTTTTGGAGCGTAGAGAAAGCGCCGTCTGAAGGTGCAACTCCGAGCGAAAGCGCCGTCGTCGCTGCGCCCTTCGGGAGCACTCCAAAACCAGGCGGTTTCTTCCCAACCATGGCCCGAAAAGAGATCCAAGCCACTCGACCGATAAACAGGCGCATAGGGGTTCGAGACTTGCAAGCTACTAATTTGCTCCGTTTCTCATGGTCGGAGGCAAAGAATTTCGCGCCCGGACAAGGCAAGGGTGTCTTAAGAAGAGACACTTGACGGGTAGTTTTGGGACAATGAGGTGACGTGTGGCTCTTTCGCTGAAAACCGAAAATCTCAAGCGTTACAAGGACATTGTCGCTCTGCTCGTGAAATATGGGCGATCAGATTTGGTCAAACAGGCGCGGCTGCAATCCGTGCCCGGCAACGGCACGAAGACTCCAGCGCTGAGGGTCCAACCCAAGGCTGAAGAACTTGCCGAGGATTTGGAGAAGCTCGGCGCGACGTTCATTAAACTGGGACAACTATTATCAACCCGCGGAGACCTGCTGCCCGAGCCATATCTCGAAGCGCTGTCTCGTCTTCAGGATCGAATCGAACCGTTCCCGTTCCCCGAAGTCGAGCAAATAATTTCCACCGAACTGGGAGTGCGGATCTCGAAAGTATTTCCGGAATTCGATCCCGAGCCGGCAGGTTCTGCTTCGCTCGCGCAAGTCCATCGCGCGCGCTTGCGTGACGGGCGCGCGGTCGTTGTCAAAATTCAGCGCCCCGGCGTGCGCCAGCAAATCGTTAAAGACCTGGAGGCGCTCGAGGAAGTCGCGTCATTTATCGACGCCCATACCGAAATCGGCAAGCGTTATGAGTTCGTCAACATGCTTACTGATCTGCGGCGCAGTCTCCTGCGCGAGTTGGATTTCCAGCGCGAGGCCGGAAACCTGACCCGGCTGGGGAATAGTTTGCGCGACTTTGAAAACATCATCGTGCCCGAGCCGATCGAAGACTTCACGACTACTCGCGTGCTCACGATGGAATACCTGCCCGGCAAAAATATTACGTCACTGAGCCCGCTGCGAATGCTTGAAATTGATGGCGTGAAACTATCCGAGGAGTTGTTTCGAGCTTACCTGAAGCAAATGCTCGTCGACGGTTTCTTTCACGCTGATCCGCATCCGGGCAATGTCCTGCTAACCGATGATAATCGCATCGGCTTAATCGATTTAGGAATGGTCTCGAACCTCGGCGCGGCCTTCCAGGAAAATTTGTTGCGTCTGTTGCTGGCGATTAGTGAAGGCCGCGGCGATGAAGCCGCGCAGATCGCGATGAAGATGGGCGAGCCAAAAGCGGCGTTTGACGAAGCCGACTTTACTCATCGGGTCGCCGATCTGGTGGCTCAACATTCAGATTCGAGCATTGATCAGATCGATGCGGGCCAGGTGGTGCTGCGAATCGAGCGCATCTCTGCCGATACCTGGTTTCGCCTGCCGCCTGAATTCACCATGATCGCAAAGGCTTTGATGAATCTGGACCGCGTTGTCTATACCCTGGCGCCTGACTTTAATCCCAATGAAGTCATCAGGGAAGAAGCGACCAATCTTCTGGCTAAGCGGATTGGGAAGAGTATTGAGCTCGGAAACATTCTCAGCACAGCAATCGAAGTCAAAGAATTTGCCGAGCGCTTGCCGGCGCGAGTCAACAAGATTCTCGACGCGGTGGGAAACGGCGAGCTGAAGATTGGTGTCGATGCGATCGATGAACAGGTTGTGCTGGCCGGACTTCAGAAGATTGCCAACCGCATCACGCTGGGCCTGGTGCTGGCGGCATTGATTGTCGGAGCGGCGCTGATGATGCGCGTTGAAACATCTTTCAAGATTCTGGGCTATCCGGGACTGCCGACAATTTTCTTTGTGCTCGCCGCGGCCGCGGGCATCATTTTGATCATTAACATCGCTTTCACTGACGTGAAGCCGAAAAAGAATGATGGGGATGAAGACTAGTAGGGTGAACTCACGCCGCCAGCGCCCATTGCTGCTACAATCTCGCGATGATGTCGGCCTTCATAGCTACCTTTATGTTGGCAAAACGGGCAGATGACATCATAAATCGCATTCAGGGAGCCTTTGCCCTGATTCAAATCGCGCACCAGGTAAATTGTTTTCTGACACTTCTCGCAGGTAGCGACAATAAACCACCGCTCAACTTCGCGATTCATAGGGAACTCCTTTCTGTCAGGAATTACTGCGGGTCGAAGGGAGGTTCGGAACTAATTTTGGACTGAAGGCGAAACCTTGCCAAACCTGCACAAGTGAGGCCGGAACCCATCTCCTCTCTCGTTCAAGGCCCCAACCCTGACCGAATTCATGAGTTCCGACCCCTTGAAGTTGCAACTGAAAAAATCGGATCTCTCACCTTCAGTCAGGCTAAAAGCAAACGAGCCGGATTTTTAAGTGCGCACTTCCAAATATACTTCTGGTGTCTGTACGTTGCCGTACGAATTTCGATATGAATCTGATCAGTTGTTAGGTCAATGATTTTGAGTTGTGGAAAGGAGTAACTCGTCCAATTGTGCGAGGTTCGCTAGAACTGTTACGTGGTCGAGCGAATCTGTTTCAGGCCCGTTAATATCCATGATCGCCACTACCATGCGGTTGAAGTCCGCGTGCTTTCGAACGAGCCCAATTAATGAGTTAAAGGTTGGCAAATCTAGATCGGTCAAAATCATTCGGGGCCGATCGTTTTCGGCCACTCGAATCGCAGATTCGGCATCGGTAGCATAAATTACTCGCTGCCCCTTGCCTTTGAGCATCTCGCCCATCTGGGAGCTAATTTCGCGAATATCTTCGACTATCAAAATGGGTCGAGTGTCTGGTTCGTTCGCCATAGTCACCGGAGATTCCGAACTGAAAAGCGAATTGTGGCCCGGATTAGTGAAGCCATGGTGACAGCAATCGATGACGGTGTCTGTACGATGGCGTTCGCTGCGGTATGTTGTCAGGGAAAGGAGAATCCGGATAAACAGATTCTTCGCGAGGCTTTAGCTGTTGAGACTGCGATCGTATTCGTCTTTCACTAACTGGTAACACTCGCAGCATATTCCTTCGAGGACTGCGCGATTGAGGACGGTGACATTGCCCCGCCGGTAGTCAATTGCTCCTATTTCGCGGAGTTGATTAGCGGCCACGCTCACACCGGCGCGTCTCACGCCCAGCATTCGCGCCATAAACTCCTGCGTCAATTCAAACTCGTCGCCCTCGACCCGGTCATGGCTAAGCAGTAGCCATCTGGCCAACCGCTGTTCAACCGAGTGCAAACGGTTGCAGGCTGCAGTCTGGGCGACCTGCACAAACATGGCGTTGGTGTAACGCAACATACTTTTCAGCAGCGCGCCGTCTCGTTTTGCTTCGGCCCTCAAATCGTCGGCCGACATTCTTAGTGCCTGGCCCTCGATCTGAACCAACGCCTGGTGTGGCGTGCTTCTGACGCCCAGAGCGACTGGAGTGCCTGCCATTCCCTCGGTTCCGATCACTCCGGCTTCGACCGTCGTGCCATCGGCGAACGCGGCGAGAAGCGAGATGATGCCGGAGAGCGGAAAGTACACGTGATCGATTTCGTCGTCGGGCTCATACAATACGTCTCCGATCTCGAGCTGAAAGGGCCGCAACCTGGGCGTTAACTGGTCCAATTCATTATCGGAAAGCGCGTTCAGAACGCCGTTAATCCGCGCGCCGTTTTTATGGCTATTTGGAATCTGCACCTCCCCTGCGGGCGCACGATCCCCGGGAGGGGGTGGATTAGATCTCAGGTTGTTTGACAATAAAAGCCTCCTCGCTCCGATCGCGTGTTGAAACACAGCTGACGGCACAAGGAGGAGACTCCAGGAAAGAGTCTTGACCCGATGTCGAGAGATGGGTATGGAAAAGAACAGTTTCGTGCTCGGTGCAGAACAACAATAGCACACTTTATGGGCAAAGCATAATTGATCGAAGCTTCAAGAACTCCGATCCAACCCAAACCTCAAGTCGGGAACGACGGTTTGCCCGCCTTTGATTAACAAAGCTTAGCGGGAAAGCCCCCGTTCCTGACCTGAGAGGCGAACCTTGAATCCCAACCGAGGCGAACCTTGAATCCCAACCATAGTTTACTCCAGTGCGATTCGCATTTTTAGGTGCAGCCGCGCAAAAGAAAGATCAGAATCAAAATACTGACCGGCACGCCCATCAACCATAAAATGATGTAACCGATTTTTCCTCGTTCGTCTTTGAAGTCTCGCACTGTTTCATCCCTTTGGTTGTAACGCAAGTTGGCAACTTGGCTACGTCGCGGTTTCAAAGTTCAACGGGGCTTGTCAGTCTATTCATAGCCTCGGCGTCTTCCTTTTTTTCTGTTTCGCAAGGCGCTCTTCGAATGCAAGCGAAAGTTCCTGGTCCGAAATCCTCTCAGGCCCAGAATCGCCAAACGCTCCCGCAACGCGATTAGCCGCGGGCATTGGTGCGCGGGGCTGGCGTGCTCTGTCTTCCTTTTGCGCGCTCGATCGTACGCCGCGTTTTCGTGATTGTTGCTCGCTCAATATCCCTCCTTTCCCACCGTTAACCAATGGCCGGCTTGCCGCCGGGCAGGCCGAACACTCCCCAATCGATGATGTTTTCTACCGGGACACCTGCGGTTGTTAATGCCATGACTCTCTCTGCAAAGAAATCAAATTGAGCGTTCCGCTTTCGTACTAACTCCGCATTGCACAATGTCGCCTTACCGAACGCATCGGGCGCACGCGGAAAACCGTGCTAAAACCAAGCTGTTATTGATGCTGAGAGAGGCAATGACAGTGCCGACCGAAGAATTGTAGCCACCAATTAGGAACAGATAACCGATTATTGTGTACGGATTCGGACAGACCCTGCGTTTCGTTGACCTAGAATGCGACGAGACCCCGGCAAAACTCATCAGTGGCATGGGGAACTTGCTGGTACGGAGGCCGTCATGAACTCACGATTTTTCTGTCCCACTAGTGAGGGCTCGCTGGGACGCCCTCGGCGTATCGGTCATAGACTACCTTTGGAACGAAAATTGAAAAGCGAGGCATCCGAAGCGGTCCGGTTAAGAAAGCGCGGCACCGGGCCGACGGTTTTGATTGCGGAAGACAATGACGACGGGCGGTTCATGCTGCGCACGCTCCTTGAAATGAAGGGCTATCGCATATTGGAAGCCCAGACTGGAACCGAAGCTATCGAGTTGGCGTTGAGAGACTTTCCCGATCTCATGTTGCTCGATTTGCAGTTGCCTTCGATAAACGGACTTAACGTCGCGCGACATATCCGGAGCCAATCTCTTGAACGATATATGCCAATCGTGATCATTTCCGGACATAATCGTTCCACCCACGGCAATGTAGCAAAGGCAGCGGGATGCGATGAATATTTGCTTAAGCCAATTGATCTCGATGAGTTGGACAAAGTACTGGAGAATTTCGCCCCCCTGCATCTTAAATCGCGCCCGGCGACGTCTCATCGATAGGAGACTGCTCTGGCCGGCGCCAGCCCCCGAAATTCCCTGGAAAACAACAGCAACGGAATTGCTTCTTTTTGTTCGGTATCGCAGGCCTTGAATGCTGACTCCAATTGGAGGAGAACGAACCATGAACTGCAATCAGGCGATGACGAGAAACCCTGTGTTTTGCGAACCGTTGGATTCCGTGAGCCATGTGGCGCATCTGATGCGGCAAAAGGATGTGGGCGCGCTACCGGTGGTCAGCGATTGGCGAAGTAAGAAATTGGTCGGGATAGTCACCGACCGAGATTTGGCGATTAGAGTTGTCGCAGAAGCGCTGGATGCCGACACTACGACGGTTGCTCAGGTGATGACGCCAATTGTTATGGCCTGCCGCGCGGAAGATGATGTTTCGAGCGTGGTGAAGATCATGGAAATCGATGAGTTGCGGCGGATCCCGATCGTTGATTCGTACGACTGTTTGGTCGGAATCATCTCGCGCCCGGATCTGGAGGAAGACGGACCGAGCGAGATGGTAGAAGTATTTGGGCAGCTGTCCCGCGCCGCCTAAACAAGACACACCTCAGTATTATTCTCCCAAGCTACGACACACCCGAGGTCCGGAGTGCAAACCTATCTAACTCTACCTGGTCCTCTCCGCCGTCCTTTGCGACGCTTGCGCTCACGTTGGTATAGGGCGATAAATCAGCTGGTTTGCGCTCGCTGGGGCCATCGATGGCGACAATCCAATTACCTGACTTACTGCTCCCGTTGTCACTGGGTGGACTAGAGGAAGCGTAGGCACGAAGGAGCGCAGGAATTAAAGAAGCGTAGGCATCTTTGCGTGCGGTTCGCGCGCATCCTGCGAGCTTGCTAACGCAATTGCACTATGCCGCCACTCGCGGCGAAACAGTCTTACCAGTCTGATTAAGATAAGTACGCACCTTCGGCGGGACATGCCGCCTTAGCAAAGCGTTGCGCGCGCGCCATTGATCGGCCGTGTTCATTTCAACCAGAAAACGAATCTCTTTCGCCTCCAAAACCGCGATCGGTACACCATCGCGATACAACACGCGGTTCGAAGCCGAGGTCGAAAGCCGAGAGCCCGGCGTAATTATTCCCACTAAGTTTAGAGGGTCTGCGGCGCTGATAGAGATTAGCAATTCCTCCCCCTGAGCACGGCGGATCGATCTGAGCAATTGCACCGCTTCAGGCAAAGCGAATTGCTCGCCCGAAAATCCTCCCACAAATCTTCCGCCCCGAAGTTCACCCCGAGCTTCAAGTCGTCGATAGACTTTCAAGAGGTCACGCCAGGGAATTACTATCGACTCGCGGTCGATAAGCTTGCGAAAGATAACGCCGTATCGATCGAGTAGCTTGCGGGCAATCACTTCAATGCTTTCCCGATCGATTGCCGGCGGTTTGGCGCCTGCGGTATTAGTTTGGCCCGATTGTGGGCGCTCACCGCGGCGCAGCAGTACCCAGCGTCCGGCCTCCTCCATGCTGTAGAAAGGCTTTCGTTTTCGCCTCCGCTTTTCAATTTCACGATGCGTGCTCTTGCTCAATGGTGTCAGCAGCGCGCGCAAACCGGTGAAGCTGTCGGCGCTAACCAGTCCGCGGAAAACGAGCTCGCCCAGAGCTTCCTCAACCATACTCGGCAGTAGGTCAGTACCCCCGACAAGGTCGACGAAAAACGATGCGCCATGCTCTTTGAGATACTGATGAACAGTCTGCACGTTGGTGTTAAGTTGCACGTCGTTTGGATCAGTAGCAAACGGGAAAGCCTGACTCCAGGTCTGAACACTTCTGCGATTCAGAAGCACTACGGGAGTGCTGCGGACCGGGGCTGAACTACTGATTCGCTCTGGCGCTAATCGCGGCGGCGACAGTCGCAGCCAGCTCAGTTTTCCGGAGAGACAAAGCCCGTCCAGCCACGCGGGATCGTAATCAGTCACCCGTGCGGGAAGAATTTCCGATTCCCAGGACCCCGCGGGCGCCTCAAACCCTTCAAGCTGATCGATGATTGCAGCGACACTTTCAGGGCCTTCGACTTTGTGATCGGGCGCGACCTTCTGCCAAACGAAAAGAAAGCGCATGAAATCGGCAGCTGAGACCGGCTCGATCTCTTTGCGCAAGCGATTGAGTGTGTAGCTGTGAATTCGTGCCAGCAGACGCCGCGAGCACCACTCGGTTTCATTTTGCTCAGGCGTGAAATTTCCCTGCATCGCAAAGCCTTCGCTCTCAAGCTGAGCCAGGGCGCTGTTCACCTGATTGATTGTTACTGAAAACGACGAGGCAAGCTCAGACACCGTCACCGGCCCAAGGCCGTCCAGGCGTCCGCGTAAAACTTCAACCATTGCGTCTTCGAAGGCCCACGTTTCGTCTGCATAAGGCGAGGGCGGATCGATTTGTGGCTTCAATTCCGCCAGAGGATGGATTGCGCGAACCTGAATCAAACGTTCGGCCGCGACCCAAATGTCAGTATCGCCCGGGTCAGCGAGTGGGCCAGACACAAGTCGTAAGGTTGTCGCGCGCCGCTCGTTAACTAACTCCTCAAACAACTCAAGCCAATCATTTCTCCTTCCTTCATCAACAGCGATGAAGCCGAGCTGCATCAGCGCGTCATGGAGCTCGTCAGCACTCTCGGCCTGCGGCCAGGCTTCTTCGCGCACGCGCTCGATCGCGGCGAGGTCCAGTTTGCCCAAATCTGCGGCCGTCTCGGCATCCAAAAAGCGACGATTCATGACTGCCAGCGTGCGACGTTCCTCGGCCGGAGCATCGTCGAGAAACGCGTAAGGTTTCGCCGTCAGGATTTCCTGGGCCAGTGGCGAAGGCTCGTTCATTTCACGGGCGATCAGTTTTCTCTCTCCGCTCTCGATTGATCGAAGGAGTTGTTCAAGACTACGGATGTCCATTGCTTCTTCCAGGCAGTCGCGAATTGTCTGCGCCACCAGCGGATGTGCCGGAATCTCGATTGGTCCGGTCAGATTTTCGGCGCAGGCCACCTGGTCCGGAAAGACCAGGGCGAGCAAATCTTCAGCAGCCATCCGCTGCAGTTGCGGAGCCACCTTGCTGCCGCTGCGCCAGCGTGGGATTGCCAGCGCCCGGGTCGCATTCCAGCGCCAGCGAATAGTGAACATCGGCGCGTCCAGCAGCGCTTGCGTCAGCACATCGCAAACAGTTTTTGAATTCAGATAGGTGAAGATCGTTTCGAGGGGGAAGCTGTGCGTTGGTCCGAGCGAAAGAACAATTGAATCCTCGGTGGCGGCTGCCTGTAATTCAAAATTGAACTTCCGGCAAAAACGTTTGCGTAAGGCCAGACCCCAGGCACGATTCAGGCGGCTGCCAAAAGGCGCATGAATGACGACGTGAGTGCTCCCATTCTCGTCAAAGAATCGTTCAACAACTATTTCCTCCTGGGTCGGCATGACGCCTAAGGCGAGCTTCGTCGTGGCGAGATAGTCAACGATCTGTTCGGCGGCTCCTTCACTGATGCCCACATCTTTGACGAACCAGTTGATGCTGGGAGCGCGGACGTCCTCGCCTGCATTTTTCTCCGCGTCGCGCTCAGCATTTTCTTCCGCCTCATCAATCTTGTCCGCGATCTCCCGGCGCAGACGCGAAACTGCCTGTGACAATTCTCCGGAGCGCCCCGGAGCTTCGCCGAGCCAGAAGGGAATTGAGGGCGGCTGGCCGTGCGCGTCGAGCACCCGAACTTCGCCTGTGCCCACGCGTTTGATTTCATAGGAGCTGTTGCCGAGTTGAAAGATATCTCCGGCGAGGCTTTCGATCGCGAAATCTTCATTCAACGTCCCGACGAAGGTTTCCGAGGGCTCGAGAATCACGCGATAGTCCGAGGTGTCGGGAATCGCGCCCCCACTGGTAATCGCGGCGAGCCGCGCGCCTTTTCGGCCGCGTAGCCGGCGGTTCACGGAATCATGATGCAGATAGGCGCCCCGCCGGCCACGACGGGTCGTAAAACCGTCGGAGAGCATCCGCACCACAGCGTCGAAATCTTTCCGGGGCAGGTTCCTGAATGGGTACGCGCGCACGACCATTTCGAACAGCGCATCTTCTGTCCATTCTTCCGCAGCTACCGCGGCCACAATTTGCTGGGCCAGGATGTCCAACGGCTGCTCGGGAATCGTGAGGTGGTCGAGTTCGCCGCGTCTCACCGCGTCGAGCAAAGCAGCGCATTCAACCAATTCATCGCGCGAGAGCGGAAATATCCGACCTTTCGGAAATCCGCTGACCGTGTGATTTGAACGGCCGATCCGTTGCAGCAGGGTGGAGATCGCTCTCGTCGATCCGATTTGAATAACCAGATCGACAGCGCCGATGTCGATGCCGAGTTCCAAAGATGCGGTGGCTACCAACGCGCTCAGCTCGCCTGATTTCAAACGTTGCTCCGCCGATAACCGCAACTCGCGCGCGAGACTGCCATGATGGGCGGTTACGTTTTCATCGCCGAGCCGATCGCCGAGATGTCGCGCCACCCTTTCGGCCATGCGGCGTGTGTTAACGAACACGAGTGTCGTTTTATGCTCGCGAATCAACGCGGTAATTCGGTCGTAGATTTCCTCCCAAACCTCGTTCGACATCACGGCTTCCAGAGGCGAGCTCGGAATTTCAATTCCGAGGTCCAATTTTCGCGTGTGACCGGCATCGATGATGGTGCAGCACGGCGTATTATCACCATTGAGATTCGCACCCCCGACGAGAAATCGCGCAACCTCTTCAATTGGTTTTTGCGTCGCCGAAAGCCCAATCCGTACCAGCGGTTCTTTGACCAGGGCCTGCAATCTCTCAATCGATAAAGAGAGGTGCGAGCCACGTTTGTCATCCACCATCGCGTGAATCTCATCGACGATTAGGGTCCGCGTCGTACTCAACATCTTTCGCCCGCCTTCGCTGGTCAGCAGGATGTAAAGCGATTCCGGAGTCGTCACGATGATGTGCGGAGGTTTCTTCGTCATTGCCGCACGATCTTTTGCCGGCGTGTCGCCGGTGCGGACCAGCGTACGGATTTCCACGCTCTCGATACCACTCGCTCGCAGATTTTGTTGAATGCCGGCCAACGGTTGCTGCAAATTGATTTGAATGTCGTTGCTCAGCGCCTTGAGCGGAGAGACGTAAACAACCTGGGTTTCGTCCCGAAGCTCGCCGGCGACTGCTTTCCAGACCAGATCATCGATCGCCGAAAGAAATGCAGCGAGCGTCTTGCCGGAACCGGTCGGTGCAGCGATTAAGGTGTGCGTGCGTTGCTTGATCGCTGGCCAAGCCCTGGCCTGAGGTTCGGTGGCCTCCGGAAACTGTCCGAGGAACCAGTCACGAACTGCCGGATGAAAATAGTTAAGCTGCGTCATAGGGCGGCCAGTGTATCATCACTGCAACGCTGTGTTAAGACGGGGACTGACCCAGATTAGCTATTTTCGTCCGCGGTTTCAAGTTGCTGTTTGGAATACTGCGACTGACGCGAGGAGTTAAGACGGCGGAATAAGAATTCGACACCAAATGTGATGGATCGTTGGACACCCGAGCGAGGATTCGGAAAATGATTTCGCAACCAGGACCGAGTACACTGGTTTCGCGAACAAGAAATCTCATTTTGGGGCAGGGAAGTGCGAAAAGCAGATCGCAACTATCACCCGTCGAAACACGAAAGCGCGGGCAAAGCGAAGCAGACCATCGCTCGGCCGGACCTGAAGATTCCGCGCAGGGTGGATCAAATTGAGATCCAGTTGGGCAGCCGGAAGGTCAAACTCACCAATCTCAACAAAGTCTTCTGGCAGGACCTGAAAATTACCAAGCGCGCTCTTCTGCAGTATTACGCCGACGTCGCGCCGGCGTTACTGCCCCATCTGAGGGACCGGGCGATGGTCATGAAGCGGTATCCAAACGGGGCGGCAGGCGAATTCTTTTTCATGAAGCGCGCGCCCGCGCCTCGACCTTCCTGGATCGAACTTTGTCACATCAGTCACGGTTCAGGAAACATAATTAACTTCCCGATGATTCAGGATCTGGCCTCGTTACTTTGGGTAATAAACCTCGGCTGCATTGACCTGAATCAGTGGTATGCCCGATGTGACGATGTCGATCGGCCCGACTACCTTCACTTCGATTTAGATCCGGTACCCGGCTCATCGTTTGCGCAAGTCCTAGAAACTACTTTAACTCTCAAAGCGACGCTGGATTCGTTGAAAATGCCCGCGTTTGCCAAGACGACCGGATCGAAAGGGATTCATGTTTATGTCCCAATCGTGCGGGGCCCGACCCAGAAAGAGGTTTGGACGTTTGCGAAGCAAGTGGCTCAGTTTCTCGCGGCCGAGAACCCGAATTTGATAACTGCAGAGTATCGGATTTCAAAGCGGCCGCGCGGCCGAATACTCGTCGATTACAATCAGAATGCCTGGGGCCGCACTCTCGCTTCGATTTATTCTGTACGTCCGCAGCCGAAGGCTACTGTCTCGGCGCCCGTAACCTGGAAAGAAATCGAGAAGGGGATTTCGATAGATGATTTTCGCATCGAGAACATGGGCCGGCGCATCAAGCGCCTGGGTGATTTATGGAAACCACTGCTAGAGAAGAAGGGGCGCTTCCGGCTCGAGCAATATTTGAAATGATGCTGCCCGACAAGGATGCCGGTTCTTCTTTTAATGTGCTTAGTAAAACGTCGGCCAGGGGACAGCTAAAGATTTTTGTGAGAATTTCGGCCGGCGTCGTTGCCCGAGGAAACTTGAATGTCACTTCCTTTACGAAAGCCATTTATGCCGATGGAGGCGCGGTCGGTTTCGGAATTGCCGCGCGGTGAGATGTGGCAGTACGAGCCTAAGTGGGACGGCTTTCGCTGTCTCGCTTTTCGGGACGGACAAAGAGTGAGTTTGCAGTCGAAAAGCGGCCAGCCACTCGAGCGATATTTTCCTGAGCTGGTGGACATGTTACTCGGCCTGAAGGCGAAGTCGTTCGTACTGGATGGGGAGATCGTCATACCGATGGATGGTAGTTTTTCATTCGATGAATTACTGATGCGCATCCATCCTGCGGCCAGCCGGGTACAGAAGCTTGCCAGGGAACATCCGGCGAACCTGATCGTTTTCGATTTGCTCGCGGACGAGCGAGGCAAGTCGCTGGCGGATTTGCCGCTGTCCAAAAGACGAATAAAACTTGAGAGCTTCGCAAAGAAATTTATTGCCAGAAACCGCAGCATCATTCTGTCTCCGGAGACCAGGGATATTGCTATCGCTCGTAGCTGGCTGAAAAAGAAAGATATCAAGGTTGACGGCGTTATCGCCAAGCGGCTCGATATTCCCTACCAGAGCGGCAACAGAGAAGGGATGCTGAAGATCAAACGATTGCGAACGGCTGACTGCGTGGTCGGCGGATTTCGCTATGCATCAAGCGACAAGGTGGTTGGCTCGTTGCTGCTCGGCCTCTATGATGGCGGCGGTCTCCTGCATCATGTCGGTTTTACTTCAGGGCTCAAAGCCGTAGAAAAGAAAGCTCTAACGAAAGAGCTGGAAGAGTTAATCAAACCGCCGGGGTTCACCGGACACGCACCGGGCGGCCCGAGCCGCTGGAGCACCGAGCGGTCTGCTGAGTGGCAGCCGTTGAAGCCGAAACTTGTGGCCGAGGTGCGATACGATCACTTCACAGGCGGCCGCTTCAGACACGGGACAAAGTTCATGCGCTGGCGCCCGGAAAAGAAACCAGCGCAATGTACTTTTGATCAGTTGGGATAGGAAATCTCAAATCCGCGTAACATGGCCGAGAATGCAATCGAGCTTTGGACTATTGGTCACTCAACCAGGTCAATTGAAGAATTTATTGAGGCGCTCACGTCCTTCCAGATCGAATCGTTGGTGGACGTCCGCAGCTTTCCGGGCTCTCGCCGCTATCCACAGTTTGGCGCGACTCGGCTTAGTGAGTCATTGCGCCAGGCGAACATTGAGTATCTTCACCTGCCGGAACTCGGCGGCCGGCGCCGACCGCGAAAGGACTCACTAAACATCGCCTGGCGGAACGAAGGATTCCGCGGCTACGCAGACTACATGGAAACTCAGGCCTTTCGCCAGGGCATCGAGTGCCTGCTCGCGCTTGCGCGCGATCGCCGGCTCGTGATCATGTGCGCTGAAGCAGTTTGGTGGCGTTGTCACCGCAGCCTGGTTTCCGATTATCTAAAGGTTGAGGGTGTCGAGGTCACTCATGTGATCGATGCTACGCATTCTCAGTCACATCCTTTTACGTCCGCTGCGCGAGTCGTCGATGGCCAGCTTTCTTATCGTGGATTGCTCGGCGTGAAGGGAACTCATTTGTAACCCCTACAGAAAAAGTCGAGCTGTGAGCAGCCGACACCTCAACCGTCTTTGTAAGATATGACTACGAGCGTGGGGCGACATAACTTCGACGCGCTCGAACAACCAGCTTGCTGCCTTGTGACTTCTGAGTGGCTTCGGCGACATCGATTTTCAGCTTTCGCATTGTGCCGTCGCGTTTCTTGTTGGACGAGACGAAGGCGAGGTTGTAGCGTGTCCGCAAATGTTCGATGAGCGTGTTGAAGGTGGATCTGAGATTTTCAGGCTTGTCCTCGAGGATCTCACCGCCGGTTTCATTCGCCAGGTTCTGGATGTCCATCGACGCCGCCCCGCCGAACTTTCCCATGCGCGTCGCCCAAACCATGATGCCGTTTTCCAGCCTCTGATCACGGCTCTTCGGAATTATTCCGCAGACGACACTTCCCGATTCATAGACAGCCTGCGCCGCTGCCTTTCCTGAGGGCGCGTTTGGGCAATCGAAATTGCGGGTGACACCGGTGATCGCAATTATTACTCGCCGTCCGACCGGATTGCCGGCTCTGGTCATATAGCGGGCTGCCTCAAAGAAGACTTTGTTAAGACAATGGTCAGCCTCCTCGTCATGTTTGGGAACTCGATCGAGAGCTTCGGTGATTAACGTTCGATCGCGGGTGAAGCCCTGCAACAGCGTCGTCGAATCGTGATAAGTCATCACCGCCAGTTCATCTACCGGCTTCAGGTGTGATATTGCATCCAAAGCCGCCTGATGTACCTCCTTACCAAATGGATCGAGACAACCTCCGCGATCGATTAACAGCAAGACTGAAAGGGGCAGGCTGTCCTGGCCAAAGTGAGTAATCTTCTGTTTGACGCCGTCTTCGAACAGCGTGAAGTCGTCTTCCTTCAGTCCGCCAACGATTCGAGCGGTCTTCTTTTGCAGGACCAGTGCGTCAACCGTTACCAGGTCAACGTCAACCTTCACAACTTCGCTGGGTGAGCTCTCAGGAGCCGAACGAACTGCTACGTTGGTATTAGAAACAGTTCTCGATCGGGTTTGGGATCTTGCGATCGATAGGATCCAGCCGGTGGAGACGATCGCCAGGAGAATAAGGGTGATAACCGGTGCGAAATACTTCCAGGTCGGGTTTGGGTGTTTCATGAGCTCCTCTCCATTTTGTAAGTCTGGAAGCGCGACTCTTGCCAGCAGGGAGAGAGAGAGAGAGAGTCTCCTTTTCAACTGCCAGCGCTTTTTCGAGGAGAGTGCCTTGTTTAGATAAAACGGGCCGATCTACGACTGACAAGAAGACGTCAGCGAGAGATGAACTGTTAACATCGCTCGTCCGTCTTAGCTAATCGATGGCCGAGGCCATGATCGGTCCCTCGGGTTCGGCCCGGCGTCCAACCGGCTATGGAACCTGTCCCCAGGGTTCAACTTGAACTAATCCATCTTCGGCTTCAAAGCACGTGTAGCAGACGCGTTTGAAAGCGTGATAGTTAAGAAGTTCGATTTCGGGTGCCAGATAATCCGGCTTTATTTCTTCTTCTCGCAACAGGTCTGTACTTAAATATTTTTTGTTATCATCGGGAAAAACGGTAACGACCGTGGCATCTTCGCCCAGCTGATTCTGAATCTTCAGCGCGCCAAGAAAATTTGCTCCCGAAGAAATGCCTACAGCGAGGCCGAGACTGGCCGCAAGCTTCTGGGCCATCAGAATAGCGTCACCGTCGGGGACGCTAACAATTTCATCCAGCCTGTTAAGTTCAAGTATCGATGGAATGAATTCGTCTGACACACCCTGGATGCGATGCTGACCCACTTTGCAACCGGTCGAGAGCGTGGGTGATTCGGCAGGTTCCAGGGGATGCAGTCGAATCGCCGGGTCTTGCCGCCGCAGGAATCTTCCGACCCCCATTATTGTGCCGCCGGTTCCCACACCTGCAACAAACGCATCGGGCTTTTTTGTGTGAAAGTACAGTTGCCACCATATTTCAGGACCGGTGGTCTCTTCGTGGGCTTCAACATTAGCTCTGTTAGTAAACTGGCTGGGCAGGAACACATCTTGTTCCCGTTGCGCCATCTCCTCCGTCATCCGGATGCTTCCAAGAAATCCTCCCTGATCGCGGAAATCCTCCCTGATCGCGGCTGACCGGGACGATCTTCGCTCCCAGGCTGCGAATCAAAGCCACCCGCTCCTGGCTCATCCAGTCAGGCATGAAAATAACGACCTGGTGACCCAGAACGCGGCCAATCGCCGCGAAAGAGATGCCCGTGTTGCCACTGGTGGCTTCAACAATTGTATCGCCTGGATTAATACGCTCTTCCTGGTAAGCCTTCTTTAGGATGTGGAACGCCATCCGGTCCTTAATGCTGCCGGTCATGTTTATGTGTTCGGCCTTCGCATATATCACTCGACGCTTGCCACGAAAGGTGAAGTGAATCGCCAGAAGCGGCGTGTTGCCGATCATGTGTCTGAGCTCTTTGAAACGCGCGGGGACGTTTTGATTAGTGGCAAGTAACGATGTTTGAAGTGAGCTCATATCGGGATTCCGCTCTTTAATTGGGCCCCAAGCGGACGCATTATAACGCGATTCTGTCTATTCAGAGCAGACTTGGTGTTCTTAAGAAAGAGGCGTCGAGATTTGGTACTAACGGTGTCCCCTGTTGCAACGATTTGTTAAAGATAATGACGATGTAAGTTCCTAGCTACTCATTTTTAGCGCCAAAATGAACGAGTTCTTATGGTCTGGCCATTGCCTTATCAAACCAACGTAAAACATTCGGAGGTGTAGCAATGAACGTTCTGATAATTACGTTAGTGTTCTTCGGGATTGGCTTGCTGGCGGCTATAGCAGTTGCTATTTGGGCTTACAGCCGCAATCGCCAGACAAACGAACTCCGTAACAAGTTTGGCTCTGAGTACGAGCGAACCATTCGCTCGGAAGGAGACCTTCGGGCTGGCGAGAAGATCTTGCATGAACGCCAGGAGCGGGTCGAGAAGTTAGACATCAAGCCGCTTTCCGCGGCGCAGCGGGATAACTTCGCGCAGGCGTGGGGCAAGGAACAGGCGCGCTTTGTTGACGAGCCCAGAACGGCTGTCATCAATGCGGACCGCCTGGTCAAAGAGGTGATGGAGGCGCGTGGGTATCCGATGGGCAACTTCGACCAGCGGGTCGCGGACGTCTCAGTCGATCATCCAAGCGTGGTGCAAAATTATCGAACCGCGCACGATATCGCGATTCGAAATGAGCGCGGCCAGGTGAGCACTGAGGACTTCCGGAAGGCCATGATTCACTATCGGGCCCTTTTCGCGGAGTTGCTGAGTGACGAGCGAAGCCTGACTACGGACAACCGCGAGGAGCGAGCCAGGGCTGCATAAGAGTTCTATTTCGGAGCCAGCGGGAGTCCAGCTTTTTCCCAGGCTTCGAATCCGCCAAAAAGCGGATGAACACTATGCCAGCCGCGGGTCAGAAGTTCCTGCGCCACACGGGCGCTTGATGCTTCGTGTGGTCAGGTGCAGTAAGGAATGATCGCGCGGCCCTGAGGAATTTCGTTAAGGTGTTGCTCGAGCTCTTCGGCCGGAATCCGAAGAGCTCCGGGCAATTTTTGTTTTGCATCTTGCCAGGCTTTTGGATTGCGCGAGTCAATAAACGTAAATTGCTCGCCTCGGTCCATGCGTTCCTTTACTTCGTCAACAGTGACGCGTGTCGGTTCCATTTCAACCTCCTGAAAACTAAAATAGCTCCCGGCGACTGTGAATCTTTTCCTGACATCTATTGCCAGACTTTTCGCTTGGCGCCTTTCTTCCTTCGCTTTACGCCAGTGCGGCGCGGGATTTTTTTCGGATCGCCGGTGACCGCTTTTTTGATGTTCCCTCCTTCGTCCTCGGCGATTTCCGCGAGCGAACGTTTCGTCACGGCCGAGACCGGTTTGGATTCGGCGATGTCTTCATCCTTAGCATACTTGTCACGGTGCTTTATCAGGAGCCACTGCCGCTCTCTGGTGCGCACAAGCACAAACGAGCCCTTGAGTTTTTGCCCGAGGAGCGAGAATTTAAGCTCGCCCTTTGCCAGGGCCTGCGAAACACTCTTTGTGTTCTCAGGCGCGTAGATGCCGTAGTCCCAGACCATAACGGTCCCGCCCCCGTATTCGCCCTCGGGAATTACGCCCTCAAAGGTGGCGTAATCAACTGGGTGATCTTCGACCTGCATGGCCAGGCGCTTCACGTTCGGATCAAGCGAAGGACCCTTGGGTACTGCCCATGATTTCAAGACCCCGTCGGCTTCCAGGCGAAAGTCGTAATGCAATTGAGTAGCGCGATGCTTCTGGACGACAAAGATGTTTCCCCATTCGGAACTCTTCTTTTCCGGTCCCGGCTCGGGCGTCTTATCAAAGCTGCGTTTCTTTTTGTAGTCAGTCAAGGATGCCATGGGCATAGTTTCGGTCTTCAGATTTCAAGTTTCAAGTTGCGAATGAAGGTTTTAAGGAAAGCCGAAGCATTGTGAGGAATCGTTCAACTTCAAGTGAAGATTGAGGCCGACGGTTCGTTTTGGAATCCGCAGATTACGCTGATCTCGCAGATTGAAAAGTAGCGGAAAAGCATCACACGGCTTTTCCTTAATCCGTGAAATCCGGGTAATCTGCGGACAAGCCGACGCCGCTTTTCCTTGCCAAAGCTTAGAATCCTTGGCAGAGTCTCAAGCCTAAAGGAGCATCCTCAATGAATAGACTGTTGACTGGAATTTGTCTGGCAGCATTTCTGCCGGTGCTGTTGTTTCCGACGAGTGCGACCTTAAAGAGTGGTCATGCGGAGCTAAAAGACATGAGCCTGGCGAAATTGGAGTTTGATATTTCTTTTCCCGTGAGGGTGAGCAAGGATGCCATCGATGGCCGAGTCCTCTTGTTGCTTTCAACCAACAATGAAAAAGAGCCGCGGTTTCAGATCAGCGAAGACTTGAGCACGCAACAGGTTTTTGGCGTAGACGTTGACGGTTTGCAACCGGGACAAAACGCAGTTGTCGATGCGAGCGCCGTGGGTTATCCACGTCGCAACCTGTCGGATGTGCCGCCGGGGGAGTACTGGGTGCAGGCGTTGCTGCATCGCTACGAGACTTTCCATCGCGCGGATGGTCACAGTGTGAAACTGCCGATGGATCGCGGCGAAGGCCAGCAATGGAGCCGCGCTCCCGGCAATCTTTACAGCACGCCGCAAAAAATCAAAGTCGATCTGAATGCAAGCAGCACGATTAAAATCTCGCTTGATCAAATCATTCCTCCGATTAAGCCGCCGAAAGACACAAAGTATGTCAAGCACATCAGAATTCAGAGTGAGCGGCTGACTAAGTTTTGGGGCCGGCCGATGTATCTTGGCGCGCACGTCCTTTTGCCGGAAGGGTTCGACGAGCATCCCGAGGCGCGATATCCGCTCGTCATTTTTCACGGACACTTCCCCGAGGACTTTGGCGGTTTTCGCGAAGCGCCACCTGATCCGAATCTGAAACCTGAATACAGCGAACGTTTTCACCTGGAAGCCTACAATCGAATTCAGGAGCAATACGCCTGGCAGTTCTATCAGGATTGGAAGTCAAAAGACTTTCCGCGATTCCTCATCGTCGAGATTCAACACGCCAACCCCTTCTATGACGATTCGTATGCGGTGAACTCAGCCAATCTCGGTCCATACGGCGACGCGATTACCTACGAGTTGGTTCCGGAGATTGAAAAAAGGTTTCGCGGAATTGGGAAAGGCTGGGCGCGTTTTCTTTACGGCGGCTCGACCGGCGGATGGGAATCACTGGCGGTGCAGATGTTTTATCCCGACGAGTACAACGGTTGCTGGGCCGCCTGTCCCGACCCGATCGATTTTCGCGCTTACACGGTCATAAATATCTACGAGCACGAAAACGCCTACTACGCGGACGCGAAGTGGAAAAAGGTGTCGCGTCCCGGCAAAAGAAATTATCTTGGCGAATTGGCGGCGACCGTCGAAGACGCGAACTACATGGAACTGGCGCTGGGTACGAACAGCCGATCAGGCGGGCAGTGGGATATCTGGCAGGCAGTGTATTCGCCGTCCGGCAGCGACGGCTATCCCAAACCGATCTGGGACAAGCAAACCGGAAAAATAGATCATTCGGTAGCCGAATACTGGCGCGAGCACTACGATCTTGGTCACATCCTGAAACGCGACTGGGCAACGCTGGGACCAAAACTCGAAGGAAAAATTCATATCTATGTCGGCGAGGCCGATAACTATTTTCTCAACAACGCGGTTTACCTGGTCGACGATTTTCTGAAGACCACAAAGAACCCCTACTACGGCGGCGAGGTTGATTACGAGCCGCGCGCCGAACATTGCTGGTGCGGCGACCACACGCGCGCGAATGCCTACTCGCGCCTGCGCTATCATCAGTTCTTCGCGCCGAAAATCGTTCAGCGGATTATGAAGAGCGCTCCGCCGGGAGCAGACTTGAAAACCTGGCGATACTGACGATCCTATTGGGCGATCTATCGAGCGATCTATTGGGCAGCGGCGATGGCTTTTTCTGCGAACAGTTCGTTTTGCACCGGATCGAGGCCGAGTGCCTGGCGCACTCGAGCAAAACTTCGGCGGTGAATTGGCGAAGCGCCGAGTTCTTTCAACAAGCGGCAATGCTCGGGGGTGGGATAGCCTTTATGAGTGGCGAAGTTGTAACCCGGATGAAGTGAATCAAACTCGCACATCAAAGCGTCGCGGGTGGTCTTGGCGATGATCGACGCCGCGGCGATGCTCGCCGATAAAGCGTCGCCTTTGATGATCCCTCGTTGCGGACTGGCGCAGTAGGGAATGCGACGGGCGTCGACCAGAACGAAGTCAGGCTGAGAAGGGAGACCTTCCACGGCGCGTCGCATCGCAAGCAATCCCGCGTGATAAATATTGAGACTGTCGATCTCTTCGACCTCCGCTCGGCCTACTGCCCAGGCGACGGCATGGCCTTTGATCTGTTTCGCCAATTCGTCGCGCACTGACTCATCAAGGATTTGCTTGGAATCGTTCAAACGGCGCAGCTTGTAGTTTTGCGGCAGAATGCAGGCCCCGGCTATTACCGGCCCAGCCAGAGGCGCCATGCCGGCTTCGTCGACACCGGCGATTAAGCTAAAGCCCTGTTGCCACAACTCAATTTCAAAACGAAGCAGGTTGTGGAGCCGTTGGCCCTCGGCGCGATTCTTTTTCCAGCGCTCCCGGATCTGCTTTGCGAGATGATGCGTGCCCTGCCGGCTGTCGCTCTCCAATGCTTCGACCAAACCCTTCGGGACCGGCCGCGCGCGGTCGACAAACCGTTCTTTGAGTTCCGGAATCGATTTCGCGAGAAGCTGTTCGAGCGAAAGCATGACTGATGCTACTTGCGATCGCGTAATGCAGCAAGCGAATTTGCGTCGAGCAGGTAAACATCGGCGGCGGGAATTGCGCCCGTCCGCACCGAAAACGCCGGCCGTGCAGCCTTTCTTAACCGGGACAACATTGCCTGGTTGCTGAAATAAGTTCGGCCGCGAGCGTCAATCAGAAAGTCTCCTTCAGTAAGCTGATCGAGGTCTTTCGTGTCCGACAGTTCAAGACACGCCAGATCGGGCCGATTAGTTTGTTGTGCATAAAAAGCGGCGACGGTGGGAAGTTCGCTGATAACATTCGCATTCGGTCGTGCTCGTTTGCCGACCTCAATCAACGTATCTCGCATGTAGGCGTCATAAAATTCATCCTGCGGAAAGTACGATCCCGCACGCGCGGGTCCGCCGCCGAGCGCATTGACATAGAGACGATAATGCGGCGCGGCTTCTACGCACGACCAGACTGCCCCCATAATAACCGCCGCGGCAATCGCCGAACGAACGTAGATGCGCGATGCGTCTCCGAATGCCCGCGCGAAGACGTCGGCCAACCAGCGCGCGAGGAAATGCGCTCCGATTGCAGCCGTAATCAGCGCCGCCGGCAGGACGAACGTGAAGTAACGGGTGAACTTGCCGCCCGACGTGACGAAAGTAAGCGTCCAAATGAACATCCAGAAAAGAATCAGGTAGCGGCCGTCTCCGACCATGCGACGAAATAGCAATGGCGCGCCGGCAATAAATCCGATCAAGGTAAGCAGCGGCCATTTCACGGCCATCATCACGAAATAGAAGTACCAGGGCTGGCCGCGAAACCAATCAATACCGCGATGAAGATAGAGTCTGCCCATGAATTCGTAGCTGTCATGGCCCAGGACCTTGAAGTTGGCAAAACTAGACATCATCCGCCACGTGTTTGGGATGAGGATCGTCGGATTCAGTATTAGAAATGCGACGCCCATTACAATGAAGAATTTCAAGAATCTTGGGCGGCCAATCCTCCAGCGCGTCGCCGGAATTGCCTGGAAGGTATAGTTGTACGCAATCGGGATGGCGATTGTCTGCGGCAGATACTTGGAAGCCATCATTGCACCGAGCGCGACCGCGGTAGCCCAGTAATAGCGCTCCGGATTTCGCTGCGGCTGAGTTTCAGCGACCCGCTGGCCGCACACCCAAAACACATTCGCCAACAAAAAAAAGAAAGTTAGCAGGGTATCTTCCTTGGCAATGCGATTGAAACCGATTGCCAGGGGATCGAATGACCAGAGCGCGGCGGCAAGTATCGCGATTTCAAAACCAAATAGTTCGACCCCGAGAAAGTAGATCAGAATTGCCGTAAGGGCGCCGAAGAGTACGTTTGGCAGGCGCAGTGCAGTTTCGATTGGGAGCCGCAACTCGGAGTTGTTCGCGACGACAGATGTTGCATTCCATTTCTCCGCAGCGATAACGCTGACCGCGAGCATGGCTTTCATCAGGAAAGGATGCTCGCCGTTTGCGCTTGTCAGTCCATGGGCCCGATAGTCATTAACGGCCACCAGTTTGTTCAATTCATCTTCACTCAGGCCTTCACTACTGAGGCCGGCGGCGCGAAAGCCAAAGCCGGCAATCACCAGCACGCTGAGGACTGCCGCCAGCATCCCGCGACTGATTGCCCGGGTACCCGGCTCAGAGAATAGTTCAGGTTTTAATCCAGCAGTGATCGCCGGAATTGCGCTGGCAGACAAAACTCCCGGATACCCCCAGGGACAAAGATAAGATTCGAGCCGTTACGGCCAGGCGTCGAATTTCGACGCGGCAGGCGCTTGATAAACGGCAAAGCTTAACGTCATTCACCATGGCGAGCAACCGCGGGACAAGAACTACCCCGACTTCACCTGGTGACAAACTAAGGTTTCGCCGCAGATCGACTAGCTAAAGCTTCCCGAATCATAAAACCGGCGCCACATCGTTTACAGAATGCGCTTGCAATTAGGGGCGGAATCAGCGAATATTGGCAGCTTGCAAACAGGTGTCCGCTGACCCCAGTGGGTCAAGCTATGCGGACTTCCGAGGAGCCAGCCGACACTTTGGACAACTTACAGGATTTGAAAGGAAGACGATAATGCCACCAGAGCTTCAAGAGAACGCCCCAGCCTCTTCTGCGCCCGCGTTTAGGATCGATGAAAAGTTACATCAGATACTGTCTCGGTCCGACGAGCCGCGGGCGACGCTGGTAGAGAAAGCTCAGCCGGAAGTTTTGCCGGAACCGCCTTACCCGATCCACGCCGATCCCCAGCCGATGACCAAATCGGAATATCAAAAGCTGAACGCGATCCGCACGTGGAAAACCTGGGGAGCTCCATATTTCAAGTCGCGCTGGTATCGAAATGACCTGCGTCCGATCATTCCTTATTTGTTCACCGAGTGGAAATGCAACCTGGATTGTCATTATTGCTGGTCTTATAACAACAAGGTGAAGGGCATGACCGAGGATACTGCCAAGCGCTCAATTGATTGGCTGCATTCGATCGGGTCGCGCGTGTTGGCGCTGATGGGCGGCGAGCCTTTGCTCCGGCCCAAGTTCATTCACAAGATCGTTTACTACGCCGCCAAGAAAAATACCTTCGTATACCTGCCGACCAATGGCCGCTTGATGAAGCCCGACGTAATCGATCGGCTGGGCGACGCGGGCGTGGCCACGGTGAATCTCGCTGTCGATTCGGTTAAAGACCGAAAGTCTCTGCCGAAGGCGCTCGATCCAATTCGTCCTTACTTTGATTATCTGGTAAAGCGGCAGCATCACTATGGCTACACGGTGATGTTCAATATCAATATCTGCCGCAACAATCTTGACGACGTGAAAGAGTTGACGGAGATTGCGCACGACAACGGCATCGCGACCGATTATCACATCAACGAATCGCCGATGACTGAGCAAACGCACTTCAAACACCTGGACGAGAACGTCACCTATCTCACGCCTGATGATTGGCCCAAGGTCGATGACTTGCTCGACTATCTCGACGCCAAACGGCACACCGAAGGCTACAAGATGGTCAATCAGAGCAAGCACATGCAGGACATGAAGCAGTTGATGCGCGGTGAGGTCCCACCCTGGAAGTGTCGCGCGGGCCAGAACTCGCTGATCATTCGTACCGACGGCACGCTGGCGCCTTGCTTCCCGATGTATTCAGTTTCACATGATTGGGGGACGATCGAAAATCCGAAGTTCGACGTCGCCCAGCTGGATGAGATGAAGCAGGAGTGTTCGAAGCATTGCCTTTCGACCTGCAACTACATCCTTGCCTACTGCTACGATAGCAAGCGCGTGATTAAGTGGGGCCTAAAGCAAGCCCTCCACGGCTTCAAAGGATCGACTGACACGATTCAATAACCAGTAAGTGACAAGTTCAGTGAGGACCGGCCCGCGATCAAGAATCGCGGGCCGGTTTTTTTCTGCTCTTGTTTGGTCCTCAGGTATTGCGCAGCCAGTGAGCGGTGCGGTTACCGGGGAGGCCAGACGACCCGACCTGTCCTGTCAACATAGCCGTCGATAATCGCATCATTCACGACCATCGATACTCGCGCCAGTCCTCCCGAAAAGGACGACGCGTATCGAAAATTGCCGGAGATAACCGTCTTGCCCGTCTTATCAATGAAGTAGGCTTCGTCATCGGTTTCCGGACGAATCTGCCGAGCACCAGACGACTTCACCACGAACTTTTACGGGCGCTAAACCCTCGCGGAAACTTTCGCCGTCCTCGAACTTTGGTTCGATTACGATTTTGCCGGCCCTGTCTACGTAACCCCACTTGTCTCGGACTTCGATCGGCAACAGGCCTTCTGAGAACGAACTGCTCTTTGGTCCATACGCAGTTGAGATCGGAATCTTCTTGCCGGTCCGATCATAGTAGGCAACTGTGCCCCTCAACAGCACGCCGACGAGTCCTTCATGAAATCCGACCGTCACGTCCAGAGGAACGTCGAAGACAGTCTTGCCGGTGTGGTCAATGAACGCGCCATGATCCGAATCGCCCAGGTTGACTGCCGCGAGGCCCTCGCTGAAATCTTCAGCGTGCGTGAACTTCATCGGGATGACGAGCTTGCCGGTCTTGTCGATGTAACCCCATTTGCCAGGGTTCCTGATTAAACCGAGGTTGGGAATCCTGGTTTCGCCAATGTTCACGGCGGCAACGCCTTCAAAAAAATCGTGGACAATGTCGAACTTCGCCTCAATAACGACCCGGCCGGCTGTGTCAATGAACTGTTTCTTTTCGCCTGTTTTCACTAAAGCCAGACCTTCATGAAAATCGCGCGCATCATCGAATTGCAGAGGGATAACGATCTTGCCGGTGCGATCGATGAAACCAAACTTGCTTTCCTTCTCAACTGGGAAGAGCCTTTTCGGTTCTGGCTGTTGAGCGCAGGGACTTAAGGCGATAAACAAAATCATCAATGCCAACGAAATGAAACGAATTGTTGGAATTTGTATCGGCATTTTTTTTAAACTCAAATTCGCTTTCCGGTTTCAGTTGCCGCGAAATTTCTGACGAACGCCGGCCAGGCATCATACAGATAAAGCGAGAAGGGAATCCACCAAATCAGATCGTTTGTTAGGCACAAGACGATAGTTGATTTGGGCCATATTCCATTCCAAATCAATTGCGCCAAACCGATTGGCCCAAGAATCTTTCCCGCCAGTCCCACGGCCGCGAGCAGCCAACCGCGCTCGGGAACTCGCGCGACTTCAAAATAAATTATGCCGTATAACCCGACCACCATCCCCAGACAGGCAAAGATCTGCGGATGATTCAGCCGCGGCAAGCCGGAAAATCGGAAGAGCCACTGCGGATCATAGATCGCATAGGCGCCCCAGGCGATGTTGTAAACGCCCGCCGCGCAGAAAATGACACGATGAAATCGTCGTCGCGGGATCACGCGGCTACTTTAGCAGCCATTCCATAATCGCTTAAGTTAACTGATCTACGGACAAGTCACGGGGATTGTCGACAAAACCCCGGCGTCACTAACGGTAATGAACCAACAGTTACCGTTCGGCGAAGTAATGACGAGGCTGTTGGGTTGAGCAATAAAAATGTTTCCACCGACAATGTGCAGTTTTGCGTTCGGCACAGTTGTGCCAATGCCAACATTTCCGTTGGCCCTGATTCGTAATCTGTCGACGTTGCCACCAGCGCGGAGAATCAAATCATGGTTACTGATGGTTGAGAGGATGCCGCCGCCGGCGTCGGCGCCCACCTGGATTTGCTGAGTACCGCCGTTGGCTCTCACATCAATAAAGGTGCTGCCCGCTGTCTGGATCGCCAGAGCCTGGCTGGGAGCGGTGGTGCCAATGCCGACCTTAACGCCATTGCCCAAGACCAGTGAGTTACTCTGCGTCACCAAGGCATCAGCTCCGATGGCCGTGGCATTAGTAATACCTGCCCCACCATTGCTATGAGAGCCGATGAAGGTGTTAGCGTTCTCGGTGGTGTTATTTAATCCGGTGTCAGCACCAATGAAGGTGTTGCTGTTGCCGGATGTGTTGTGTTGGCCAGCAGAAGCGCCGAAGAATGCGTTGAGGCTGCCCGTACTTTCGCGTCCTGCCAAGACTCCAAAAAAGGAGTTTTCAACACCTGCCTCGTTGGCAGCACCAGCGGATTTACCGAAGAAAGAATTGCCGCTAATGTCGGTGGCCGTTAATGTTCCTGCATCAACTCCTGCGAAAGTGTTACTGAATCCCGAAATGCCCAGCACGCGATTGCCGCCAATATTGTATTGCGTACTGGTGTTGATGTTGCCGTTAACGTCAAGCAATGACTGCGGATTGTTGTTTCCAATGCCGACGTTGCCCGCTGGTCTAATCACCATTCGCAGTTGATCGTTTCCAGTATTGAACTTCACCGAACCATCATCTCCCGCCGGACTCGGCACGTTACCCGCCGCGATCGTGAACAAGCCCCGCTGGTTTGGAATCGTCGTGTAGGTGTTGCCGCGCATGGCGAAGAAGGGTCCATTCGCCGCGCCGAACGACGGCACATTGCCCGCCAGCACACCCGTCGTGCCATTGGTGTTGTTCAGATACAGCAGATTCGTGTCCACCGCGCCGCTGGGTGCGGCCGTCAACTGCAAACCAGTGCCCGTATCAATGGCCACCGAATCTCCGAGCGCGCCACTTGGGCCATCGGTCCATTTCGTCAGCCGCCCGGTGGTGCCTGAGCCACTAACATCAGGAACGACATTGCCATTGCTGTCGGTAAGCGTCAGTAAGCCTTTGTCATTCACCTTCAATGTGCTGCCATCATTGAAGACAAACCCTTGACGCGCGCGCACCGCGCCGGCCACATCCAGCTTTGCCTTCGGTTTAGAAGTTCCAATTCCCAAATTACCTTCTTCCGTCAGACGCATCTGTTCCTGGTCGTTACCACTGAAAAAATCGCCGATACGGAAAGAAAACGCACCACGGCCTCTGACGGAAGAGTTTTCTTCCATAGGGCCTATGGCCTGTGATTGTTGCGGAGAAAGCTGGGCGAGTTCAGCCGGACCGACGCTCACATCTTTCTCTGCCACTTTCACCGACCCGATCTTCTGCGTGATCCGGCCGGCGATGTTCTTTACTGTGACCACGCAAACGTAATCGCCGGCCGTCAGCCGCTGGGCCTGGCCATCCTGCAAGAGCCAGTCAAAGACATTGCCGCCACGAATCTCGTTGTCGAAGAGTTTCTCTCCGCTCAGGGCATAGACTTCCAGGTGCATCTGCGCGATAGAAGACGGCGCAGTGATACGCACTCGATCGCCGGAAGCTGCAGCAGTGATGATTGAGCCGAAATTTCCAACTGCCGGTTTCTCTTGTGCTAAGGCTGAACTTCCAGTGACCAGGAGCGCTAATAAAATGAGCGCAAAAGACCTGATAGGACGATGGCGCATGGCTGCCTAACCTCCTTTGTTAGAGCACATATGTGCTGACGGCAGACAGATGACTGTCAGATTACGTTTGCGAGTTGTTGCGGCGCTATTGTAATCGCTCAGGCAAGAATCGACTCCAGGCTAACTCCGTTTGTAATAAAAATATTACGTTGTTTCAGGGTAAGACGGTTGACCGCGACCACGACAGCCATCCACGTTCAGGATTACGCGCGGCTTCAAGATAGACTATTCCGTACAAGCCGACGACCATGCCGAGACAGGCGAAGATCTGCGGATGATTTAGCGGTGGCAATCCGGAAAATCTGAAGAGCCATGGCGGATCGTAAACTGAGTAAATGCCCCAGGCGATGTTATAAACACCCGCGGCACAGAAGACGAGGCGATGAGATTTGCGTCGCGGGATCACGTGGCTACTTTACCAGCGATCCCGTAATCGGTTAAGTCACCTGGTCTACGGACAAGGCGTTGGGCCTGCGGATAAAACACCTGTGTCACTGACCGTAACAAACCAGCAGTTTCCGTTCGTGGAAGTAATGATAAGAGTGTTGGGGTGAGCAATGAAGATATCTCCGCCGACAATGTGCAGTTTCGACTTCGGAGCGGTGGTGCCGATGCCGACCTTAACGCCATTGCCCAACACCACTGAGTCACTTTGCGTCACTTGGGCATGAGCTCCGATGGCCGTGGCGTTACTAATGCCCGCTGTACCGTCGGTAAAGTACCCGATGAAGGTGTTAAGATCCTCGTTGGTGTTTGACAATCCGGTACTAAAACCAATGAAGGTGTTGCCCACGCCGCCTGTATTGTGCAGACCAGCAGAAGCGCCGAAGAATGAGTTTTGGGAGACCGTATTGGCGATTCCAGCTCGGTATCCAAAAAAGGAGTTGCCGAAGCCAATCTGGTTGACATCGCCGGCAAAGGCTCCGAAGAAAGAATTTTGATCGCCTAAGGGGAGCGTGTTTAATGAGCCCGCATTCACTCCGGCAAAGGTGTTGAATCCCGAAACGCTCAGCACGCGACTGCCGCCGATGTTGTACTGCGTGCTCGTGTTAATGTTGCCGCCTACGTCGAGCAATGACTGTGGGTTGTTCTTTCCGATGCCGACGTTGCCGCTCGCAGTGATCCCCATTCTCTCGGTCAGGGTCGCCGGATTATCCGTACCTCCGCTGTCGGTCGTATAGAAATGCATTCCGCCATCGATGGGAGACACACCAATGATCCCGCCGAAGTGATTAGTACTGCCCTTGCCGAACTTCCAGCCAGCATTGTAGTAGGCGTTGAATCCGAGTGACGGGAAGTCCGCAACTGCGTAGAGTCCAAATTGCGAGCCGAACTTGGCGAAGGTGTTGCCGGTTGCCTTTTCCACATCCAAACCAAAGTTCGGTGAGTTGTTTCCAATGCCGACGTTGCCCGATGGTCTAATCACCATTCGCAGTTGGTCATTTCCGGTATTGAACTTCACCGACCCATCATCTCCCACCGGACTGGATACGTTGCCGGCCGCGATCGTGAACAAGCCGCGCTGATTGGCGATAGTCGTATAGGTGTTGCCGCGCATGGCGAAGAAGGGTCCGTTCGTTGCGCCAAACGACGGCACACTCCCGGCTAGCACTCCGGTAGTGCCATTGGTGCTGTTCAAATAAAACAGATTGGTGTCCGCCGCACGGTCGGGCGCGGCTGTCAACTGCAAGCCAGTGCCGGTATCCAGGACCACCGAATCGCCGAGCGTCCCAGAGTTATCGGTCCACTTCGCCAATCTCCCCTGCGTGCCCGTGCCGCCGACGTTGGGAGTGGCGTTGCCATTGCTGTCGGTCAGGGTGAGAGCGCCTTTGTCGTTCACATTCAGCGTACTTCCATCATTGAAGACGAAACCCTGACGCGCGCGAATTGTCCCGGCGACATCCAGCTTGAATTGAGGTTTCGAGGTGCCAATGCCCAGATTGCCCTCTTCAGTCAGACGCATCTGCTCCCTGTCATTGCCGGAAAAGAAATCACCCAGCCGGAATGAAAGTGCGCCCTGCCCTCTGGTGATCTGTCCATCCCTGCCGTCGTGAGCGATGACAGTGGTGGTTTGATTTTCCTTGCCGTCTAAAACCATCCAGGAAGAATTATCTTCCACCGGACCGATGGCCTGTGATTGTTGAGGAGATAATAGAGCAGCCGCTTCGACACTGACATCTTTCTCTCCGATTCGTACAGTACCAATCTTCTGCGTAATTCTGCCGGCGATGTTCTTAACTGTGACAACACAGACATACTCACCGGCAACGAGCCGCTCTGCCTGGCCATCCTGCAAGTGCCAATCAAAGACATTGCCGCCGCGGATTTCGTTGTCGAAGAGTTTCTCACCACTGACACCAAAGACCTCCACGTGCATCTGCACGACTGAAGATGACGCCGTGATGCGTACCCGATCGCTGGAAGCAGCGGCAGTGACCGTCACAGATGACTTCTGGAGCGATACCGATTTCTCTTCCTGTGCCCGGACTGCGCCGTGGGTGGGCACGAGGATGACTAAAGTGATGAGAAAGATACATCTGTAAACATGTTGGGTTGGCATATCGACCTCCTTTGTCGACGCACGATTGGCTGATCCGAGCTGGCTGGTAACTATCGCTAACGGTCTTCAGGGGGCATGAAGGAGGGTCATTTTAGTCACTTACTTTGAGTGCGGTCGCCATTCATATCCATTTGTAACAAAAATATTATTTGTTCCAGTCTCGGGCGAGCTTCTGGAACTCGATGGCGCCGATTTGTTGGGTAAAAAGGGGGCTCGGCTGACTTAACTAACTGATTCCAGATTCAGACGGTCTTTCGTCCGTCGATAAGCTCAGGTGTGATGCGATAAAGAGCGATGTCCACCGAACGACCCAGGGAGTCGAGCTCCGTCGCACTGATTGCCGGGCTTAGTGAGGGGTTGCGTTCGGTGATTAGCTTCATGCCGCGCTCAGTTTCCTCTCTTTTTGTGACGCGATCCGCTCGACCGATCACCATGACGCTGCGCCAATGCGACGAATCAGTGACTTCCTCGATCTGCAAACAGACTTGGGGATTGACGCCGATGAATTGAGTTTTCATCCCTTCAGTCGTGAAAAAATAGAGCTCTTTACCATCATATGCATAGTGCATGGGCACGACATAGGGCCGCCCTTCGCGTGAACAACCGAGATGGCCGAAGCTCTCGCGTTGCAGGAGCACATGCATTTCCGCCGGCGTCATGTCCTCTACTCTTAACATTTTACAATTAGAATCGATCGAGCCGGGCTGCTAGTCAAGCCGTGGTTGTTAGTTTGCACGCGCCCAGGTGTGCCGCGTCTTCCAGTGCTGTTCCTGAAGCCGCTTGGCCCAACCCCAGAAACGGCCTTGCTGAATTTTACCAGGCTCGTCTGACCACAGATCTTTCTTAGCGAAAATAGATTCCTTGCCGGCCTCGATGACCAGCATCATCTCGTGATCATAGGTTGATGCCGGTTCGCGTCCCTCAAGTTCGGCCACGATATTGTCGGCCGCCACCGCGGCCTGTCTTATCGCCATGTGTCCCATCTTGGGACCCGGCAGGCTGACACAATCTCCAGCCGCATACGTTTGGTCGGCGCCCTGCACACTCATTTGCTTGTCGACCATCACGTAACCTTCGCTGTCGATTATTCCAGGGCCGAGTATGGGGCCGGGTCCGCAAAATGGCGGAATCAACATTCGCAAGCCGCAGTCAAGTCTACGGCCATCGAGCGCAATCACAGATTCAGGAGTCACACTGGTAATTTCAAAATCGGATATGAATTCAATGCCTCGTAATCTGAGAATGTCGTGGATCCTGCCGAAAAGGTGGGCACCGCCGAACATCTGATCGATCGTTTCGTTGCTGACAATCGTGATCGCGCGCCGGTTGCATTCACCCTTTTCATGCAAACGTGACAGGGCTATTGCCGTCTCAAACAATGGAATGGGAAGCCGGGCCTCGGGGCAATGACCAATCACCGTCCGGCCCCGATGAAAAGTTTTTATCTTCTTGCCAAACTTTAGCGCGGCGTCCACGGTCAGCAAATGATCGGCGTACTCAAAGAAGCCGGTAATCCTTTCGGTTGCCAGGCGGCGGCCGGTGGCCAGAACTACGAAGTCATAATGCAGCTCTCCGCGAAACTCGGCGCTCAGGATCGTGACACTTCGTTCGCGGCAATTGATACGGGCGATTTCTGCTTCAATGAGCTGCACCCGCCGATCGAGCAGGGCTGAGCGGAGTTCAAAACTGATATCGGATGGCAACTACCGCCGCAAAGCCACCTCCGAGTATCAGCACGCGGGCCATTTCACGCCGCCCTGATTTCAGTCGTGGCCATCGCTGAGGGGCAACGCACCACTTCTACAGAACATTTCGCATGCGAAACCACAGCCTGAGAGACTGAGCCCAACAGGAATCGCTGCCACGCGCCGTAACCATGTGACCCAACGACAATCAGATCGGGTCTCCAACGATCAGCTTCCGCCAGGATTGCAGTTCGTGGCGGGCCCGGCAAAACGTCGCTGGTAATGAGCAGAGGGTTTCCCGATTCCTTCTCTAATCTGCTTGTGGCGGCGTCGACAACCGATTGGGCCTGGCCGCGCGCGGTCCGCTCCATCTCTTGGTAATAATCATCAGGGATGGCCCATGCTTCCGGCGTAGGAGTCAGCGGAACCTGAAAAGCCGAGATCACTCTTACCTCGGTATCCGCCGGCCAGGGACGAGTGACAACTTCCTTAACTGCCGCGTTACTGCAACCCGATCCATCTAATGCCAGAAGAACTTTCATTTGCAACTCCTGCCAACTGATTAACCTCAATCAGATTAGACCGCTATTGCCGTTTGCAAAATTCGCTCCCTCGACTGTACGGTTGCGGGCTTCAGCGGCCTGGTCACCAGTACCGGACACGGAGCCTGCCGCAACACTCGATCGACATTGGACCCAAACAAAGCTCGCATACCGAAGCCTGCTCCATGTGCGCCGATGCAGATCAGATCGATCTTGTTCCTTTCGGCGTAACTCAAAATCTCGCGGTACGGCTGGCCTTCGCTGATTGCATCCTTAACTTTGCACCATAGATGCGCTTCGGGCGGCACCGTTTTCTGCAAGCGTCGCGCTGCCTTGTGATATGCGCCATCGGTGCCCATCGGATACCAGGCGATTTCCGGATCTTTGATCGCGTTCGGCAACACATGAAGCAAGTGTAATTCCGCCTGGTATTCCTGCGCGAACGACAGGCCATACTTCAGGCCCAGTTCAGAGTGGTCGGAAAAATCATAAGCCACCAAAACGCGCCTAAGTTCGATGCCATGAGCAACATCATCGACCCAATCGCGCTCATCACTATGCATAACCATGACCGGACAAGGAGCCGTGCGGCAAACTGATTCGGCCGTGGATCCTAACAACGCGGCTTGAGTCGGCCGCCGGCGCGAGCGCATCACAATAAGATCGATGTTCCGGCGGGCCGCCTCAGCGGTTATGCATGCACCGGGATCGTCTCCCTCGGTAACAACTCCCGTCCAGGCAAAATTCATGAGTTCGGTGGTCGCAAGATGTCTGGATAACGATGGCTGAAATAAGTCTCTTGCCTTGCCGTTCAGCATTCCAAATTCTGAGCCGGGCTGGGCGCAATGAAGAACAATCAGCTCAGCCTCGTACGCTCGAGTCATCGCGACTGCATAGCGCAGGGCTTCATCCGAATCGGGTGACAAGTCGGTTGGGCAAAGAATGCGCTCGATTTTCATAATGGCTTTAGTGGTCTCGCTCCTTCCTCGCCGATATTGGAGCAACGACTGTGCCGACGTCCCTGCCATTGGGCACAGGATGAAACATTCGCGTTTGTTCGTGCTCGAAGACCAAAATCCTTGATGATATGAGGGCTTTTGCGCAATTCATGGGAAAGTTTGCTCAGGACAAAGATCGGGTCGCGAGCGGAATTCCGGAAGATTGGACGGAATTGAAGAAGAATGGGATCGCGCAACGAAAGGTGGACCTGTCAGCATTTGGCCACCGCGTATCAAGGAAGTATCCTAATCACCTTCAAAAATCTGAGAGGGAAAAGCGTGTCGATTAAGAGCGAGGACTTAACCGCAGGACTCGATAATTCCGAAACTCGACCGGCGCACAAACATGGCGATGTAGTTCTGCGCGACGGGTCGACCGTGCGCGTGCGAGGCATGGTACCAACCGATGACCTGGCGTTGCTCAGATTATTCAAATCTCTTTCGGAAGAATCACTGTGGATGCGGTTCTTCTCACTGATCAGGGAATCTGCCCTGGCGGCTGAGGCACATCGCGAAACCAATCTCGATCGTACGTTTGGATTAATCGCTTTATGGGGTCCTGACGAATGCGTTATAGGGCATGCTTTCTATGCGGCCCTTGACGAACATCGCGCGGAAGTTGCTTTCACGATCGCGGATGACTTTCAGGGTCGTGGCCTGGGAACGATTCTGCTGGGTCAACTCGCTGAAGTGGCTGTGGCTAACGGAATTCAAATGTTTGAGGCTGAGGTCGTCGCGGCGAATCATGCAATGCTGCATGTTTTTCGCGAATCAGGTTTTCCGATTGAGGTGAGTGCCAGCGCCGGGCAGTTGCACGTTACCTTCCCAACTTCATTCAACAAAGAAGCGATCGAACGTTTTGAAAGACGAGAATCGATTGCCGCTGTCAATGCCTTAAAACTCTTTTTCAACCCGCGGGCGGTGGCCGTCATCGGAGCTTCGCGAAAGCGCGGGACGATCGGAGGCGAGATTTTTCATAACTTGCTCAGCTTCGGTTTCAACGGCCCGGTGTATCCGGTTAATCCGACAGCCGCTGTTATTCAGTCGGTTCCGGCGTATCCAGGCGTCGAAGCGATTGCGGGGCCGGTCGACCTCGCGATCATAGTCGTGCCGGCGGATCAGGTGATTGAAGTCGTTGCTGCGTGCGGGCGAAAAGGTGTTAAGGCGCTGGTTGTCATCTCCGCCGGATTCTCAGAGACGGGGCGGGACGGACAGGCGAATCAAGCGGAACTGTTGCGCGTCTGTCGGGCTGCTGGAATGCGTTTGATTGGTCCGAATTGCATGGGAATCGTCAATACTGATCCAGAGGTGCAACTCGATGCGACATTCGCTCCCGGCGTGCCGCCGTCCGGCCGCGTTGGGTTTTCTTCTCAAAGTGGTGCGCTGGGCCTCGCGATCATCGAACATGCAACGTCACTCGGCCTCGGCATCTCGACATTTGTGTCGGTCGGAAACAAAGCAGACATTTCCGGAAACGACTTGCTGCGTTATTGGGAGTCTGATGAAGGCACGGATGTAATCCTTTTGTATCTCGAATCATTTGGTAACCCGAAAAAGTTTTCGCAAATCGCCCGCCGCGTGGGCCGCAAAAAACCGATTGTGGTAGTCAAGAGCGGACGTTCCGCCGCCGGTGCGCGCGCTACTTCATCGCACACCGGCGCCTTGATCGCGGCGTCCGATGTCACGGTCGATGCGCTGTTTCGACAGGCGGGCGTGATCCGCACGGATACCCTTGAAGAGCTATTCGATATAGCGTCGTTGCTGGTTAACCAGCCGCTGCCGCGCGGCAATCGGGTGGGCATTATCACGAACGCCGGCGGACCCGGAATTCTCTGCGCCGACGCCTGCGAAGCACGCGGTTTGGAAGTCTCCCTGCTCGATCAGACAAGTCAAACAAAGCTGCGCGAGTTTCTTCCTGCCGGCGCCAGCGTCGCCAATCCGGTAGACATGATCGCGTCTGCGCCAGCCGCACATTACGGCAGGGCAATCGAAGTAGTTGGCGCCGACAGAAACGTAGACGCTTTGGTTGTGATTTTCACGCCGCCGCTTGTTACAAGAGCCGCTGATGTTGCTCGGGAAATTGTTGCAGCTGCGAGGAACATCGACCCGGGTAAATCGGTTCTGGCCGTATTCTTGTCCGCCGAACCAACGCCGGAAGGATTGCGATCAGAAGAGGTTCGCATACCTTCGTACAGGTTTCCTGAAACAGCGGCGATTGCCCTTGCCCGGGCCGCCCGTTATCGCGAATGGCGAGAGCGACCCGAAACGTCAGCGCCGCAGTTTGATGACCTTCGCAGAGATGAGGGGGCAGCGATCGTGGCGACTGCGCTGGCACGCGGAAACGGATGGTTGACGACCGCCGAGATTGCCGGTCTCTTTTTCTGCTATGGTTTGCCTTTGATCGAGCAGAGAATTGCGAGCAGTCCGGAAGAGGCCGCGGGAATCGCGGATCAAATGGATTGCGAGGTGGCGCTGAAAGTGATCGCGCCCAGCGTGATTCACAAAACTGAAGTTGGCGGTGTACGGCTTCGGCTACGCGGTGCGAAGCAGGTCCGCACAGCAGCTACGGAAATGACCAAAGCGCTAACGGCAATCGGACAGTCTCCCACCGGCTTTCTGGTGCAGCGGATGGCAGAAGGTGGCGTCGAAATGCTGGTTGGTGTGGTTCACGATCGGCAGTTTGGGCCGGTGGTGGCATGCGGCGCCGGCGGAGTGCAGGTCGAATTACTCCGTGATGTATCAGTAAGGCTGACGCCGCTCTCAACGGAAGATGCGTCAGAGATGATTCGAAGCTTGAAGAGTTATCCTTTGCTGAACGGCTTTCGCGGCGCCCCGGTGTGCGACGTCGCGGCGCTGAAAGAAGGGCTGTTGCGTGTCAGCGCGATGGTCGAAGATCTCCCGCAAATTGCGGAACTCGACTGCAATCCCTTTGTGGTAAACCAGCATGGCGCCGTCATTCTTGACGCGCGAGTCAGAGTGGAAGCTACCGGGCCCAGGCCTTTGCTTGGCGTACGCCGCTGACTTCCCTATGGTTTGATTGCTACTTTCAGTGCAAAGCTGGCAACGATAGTCTGAGGCGAGGAAAAGAATGATGGCCTTTGGGCAGGGACCTTCAATCCGACGACGTTGGTTACGGCTGTCATGTCACCCGAAACTTACAAACAGGGTCCTGACACGCTTGAGTCCGGATTGTCGACAAGTCTCTGGCGACAGAATCGTCAAAGTGATTCGGCCGTTCGCGACTATCGAAGCTAAGGCTCGACGGCGCGGGCTGAACCTCGGGGATGACATGAATGAGGTGCGGCTGCGCAAGACGACTCCCGCTCAGCACAATCTCGATACGTGCGACCCTGGCGTAACGAACATCAACTACACAGCTATTGTCGTGCATCCTGATCACCTCATGATTCTGGCGCATCTAGCCTTCGGCTACGCCGCTAACGCGATCCACACAAATCCGAAACACGATAGGGTTGGGTGGCGCCGCATCCCCCGCAATTACAGATTCAACCGGAGTGAGCAGAGGAAAACGAGTCAAGAGCTTGCGTAGAATTACCGCTCGCTCGAGTTCGTCGTCTACCTCCTCAAAGTTGCCAAAGGCCAGCGCGCTTAGCCAATGAAAATCGTCCACGATTTCATCGACTTGCACGCAGGCGCGGGCATTCCCTCGCAGTAGGTCGATCTTGTGTCCCGGCAGGGAATGGCTATAAACACAGCCATCTTCAAAAAGATAATTGATCGGCACGACATAAGGTTCGTTCCCGTCGACGCAACCTAATCGTCCGATCCTGCCGGCGCTGAGAATCGCCCGGGCCGCTGCATCACTGATCTTTTGGGCCATCTGCGTCTGCGCCTCCTCGCTTGCCAGCGGCGCAACGTTTATGCCACTCAGATCATTTGAGAATCATTAGTTTTGATGAGGTGTCGTGAAAAGATCTGCGAGGTTTCTCGCAGTCATGAGAAACTTTTCGCAACTGTTTCAATTGCGCGAGATCTTCAACTATCGTGGCGGTTGGATTGGCAGGTGAATTGAAAAAGTCGAGCCTTCGCCTGGAATTGAGTTTACCTCAATCCGGCCGCCGTGAGCATGAACAATGCGACGTACAGCCGGAAGTCCGAGTCCGGTGCCACTGCGACGCGTGGTGAAAAAGGGGTTGAAGATGTTGGCAAGATTCTCCTGAGAAATGCCTGAGCCCTGGTCGGAAACTTCAATAGTTGCTTCATCGGTCTCGCCGGTCTCATCGCCTTGAGATCGGAATACGCGAACCATAACCTGACCGTCACCTTTGCTGGCTTCGATTGCGTTGATAATCAGATTGAGGATGGCGTCCTCAATCTGCGCCGGATCGATGTTCGCGGTAATCGGATCGTCCGGCGCTTCGAACTCCAACGTGATCGAATGCCCGAGCTCGAGGCTCTGGGTCAACTGCCCGCGCGCCAGGTTAACTGCGTGTTGCGCAACCCCGGTTAGGGAAACCGGTATTTGTGTCATCATCCGGGGGCGCGCGCGTTCCAGCAGCGCGCGCACGGTCTTATCGATTCTTTCAACCTCGTGACGAATGCCTTCCAATGCTTCGCGTTCCGGATCGTTTGCGTCGCGCCGGCGAATAAGAATATCTACTGTGCCCTGAATTCCGGCGAGCGGGTTCTTGATTTCATGCGCGAGCCCCGCCGCCAGTTCGCCGACGAATGAAAGTTGCGAAGCCCGATGAAGTTCGATGGCTTGCTGCCGGATTTGCTCTTCAGCCAACTTGCGCTCCGTGATGTCATGTCGAATTGCAACATACTGATAAGGTTTCCCTTCGGAATTGAGGAAGGGAATTATCGTCGTATCGACCCAGTAGATGCTGCCATCCTTGGCGCGATTACGAAGCTCGCCCTTCCAGACAGTCCCCGAGGCGATGGTCGTCCATAAATCGCGAATAAAATCTTTCGGATGATAGCCGGAATTTATGATGCGATGATCCTGACCCAGCAATTCTTCGGTTGAGTACTTCGAAATGCGGCAGAATGCGTCGTTGACGTAATTAATAATTCCGCGCTGATCGGTAATCGCGACAATAGTAGATTGATCCAGCGCGAACTTAATGTCGGCAAGTTCCTTAAGTGAACGCTCGAGAGCGCCCATATGGTCGGCAGGTCTGTTACCTGTGAGCGTCGACATGCAGGCAGATTTTACCGCATCGCCGGAAGAATGTGATCTGAGATGGAATCAAGACACGGATTCGGTGGTCGCGGAACGCTCCTCTTCCAGTTTCTTCATCCGATAGCGTAATTGGTCGCGGGAAATGCCCAATAATTCCGCGGCCCGGGTTTGATTTCCGCCGCTTTGCTCCAACGCCTGCCGCACCAGCGACATCTCGACGTCTTCCAATGACAGGCCCTGAGAGGGCAAGCGGAACCCTTCGCGTGTTCTAGAGCCGTCGCTGCGGAACTCTGAGGCACTAAACGATTCGCCGGCCAGGCCACGCGGCAGGTACTTCGCAGTAATCTCGTCGTCGTCTTCGAGGATCATTGCGCGCTCGATCACGTTGCGAAGTTCGCGGACATTGCCAGGCCACTCGTAATTGCGAAATGCGGCAAGCGCGGCAGGCGTGATGCTGTTGATGTTCTTTCGCAAGCGATTGCGAAAACTCGACATGTAGTGTTCAGCCAGCACGCGCACATCGTCGCCGCGTTCGCGCAAGGGCGGAATGTCGATCTGAATTACTGACAAGCGATAGAAGAGATCGGCGCGAAAACGTCCAGCTTCACCTTCAGTTTTCAGGTCCCGGTTCGACGCGGCAATGACGCGCACGTCCAGAGGCAAGTCCTTAAGTCCACCCACGCGACGAAATGATCCTTCTTCTAATCCGCGCAGTAATTTTGCCTGCAGGCTGAGCTCCAGCTCGCCAATCTCGTCGAGAAAGAGTGTGCCGCCTTCAGCCTGCTCAAACAAACCTTCCTTGCGTGCCTTGGCGTCGGTGAACGCGCCTTTCTCGTATCCAAACAGCTCGCTTTCTATCAGCGTGCCCGGCAGCGCGGCACAATTAATGGCGACAAACGGCCGTTCCGCGCGTGACGAATGATAGTGAATGGCCTTGGCAACCAGGTCTTTGCCCGTGCCCGACTCTCCCTGAAGCAGAACTGAGGAGACTTCGCTCTCTGCTACTTTCCGGGCGAGCGCAAGCATTTCACGCATGGCTGGTGATTCGCCCACGATTTGATCAAAGCTGAATTCCTGCGCGCGCTCGCGGCGAAAGAGATTGACTTCTTTCCGCAAACGACCTGCCTCTATCCCATTGCGAATGGCGACCTGCAACTCCTCGAGGTTGATTGGCTTGCCAATGAAGTCATACGCACCGCCGCGCAGCGCAGCAATGGTTTCATCAACCAGCACGTTGGCAGTGATCATGATTACAACTGCATCAGATTGCCGGTTTCGAATTTGTCTGAGGACGTCGAGCCCGGAACGGTCCGGCAAGTTGATGTCCAGCAGAATCGCGGCGGGTTGTTCGCTTTCGAATAATTCGAGCGCAGCCGAAGCGGTATCAGCCTCGAGCGGATGATATCCCCACCCGCGCAGGGCTTCCCCTAACGACCAGCGAATCATCTTTTCGTCATCGACGACGAGGATCTTTTGCTTGTTGTTTGACAGGGCGGTTTCTCGCTTTCCAGATCCGGTCAAGAGCTGATTATAGGGACATAATCAATCATTTAGGAAACTCATCGCCTGTAACCGAGCCCGGCAGATTCCCAGTCCGTTTTGGCAGCAGCCCGACCGCTTTCATTTCGCAATCATAATCCGACTACAGGAGGGTTGGCGCATCGGCCTTTCAACTACCAGATCCGGATGTTGGCGACGGAAACTTTGTGCGATATGACAGTTCCAACAGACCGGCAGATAGGTTGCCATCGCCCCAGTCACTGCGCTGATCGGAATGTCCGCCCATTCCACAGTCACACCTTCGTGGTTCAACAGCGCCGGTTTATGGTCGATGGCTTCTATTTGGTCAAAAGGTCTCTCGCAGAACGCGCATTTCTTTCCACGATACCACTTCGTTAATACACTCCGCACAAGGCAGCTCGCCGGCGCGATATCCAACTGCAGAAGGCACTCCTGGCCGCAATTTTCCTGCATTGGCCAGCGCCAGCAGCTCTCTAAACGGAGATCAGTTTGACGAATTAGAGAAGTGAACGCGGCGTGGGTTGTATCCACTTCGACCATCGCCTGTTTTTGGGTCTCAGGGCAAATGATCACCCGGCTTCCGCCGAATCTTCTTGAAGAGATCACAAAATAACGAACCCCGGCGCAGATGAGGGCGGCAACCAGGGCGGCGGCGACGACGTACGCGGTAGTCCACATGAGAAGACCTCCTTTTATTTCGAAGTCATTTCTCTTAGGCGCTGAGTCTCGATTTCTCTGATCTTGGCACGCATCCAGTGCTTTAAAGCTGCTTCGAGTTTTGCCTGATTATTTTTTTGCTCGAGGCTTCCGACCGTTTCGCCCTCCTCATTCAGGGGAATAAAGTGGCAGGGCAGTTCTTCAGAGCTTTTATCGGGCGGAACAAAATCGATTAAGTGACATTCGGCGCACGGGTGGGCCTTCTCGGGCAGCGCATAATTGACGCAGGTAAGGGAATCGCGAAAGGCAGAAGTCGGCTTCCAGGGTGTCTTGACCGATCGGCCGTAGCCACCCTTCTCAAGAAAATTCAGTTCGCTTTGCAGCAGCTCCAGAATGTCGCGCTCATCTTTGGCCATAATTGCCTCCTTCGGCCAAGCCGGAATTGCATCGGCTGTTAACCCTATTCGGACGTGCCAATGCAATGAACGTGCCCGCGTAATCGTTGGAGATCTCGCAAGTGGTAGAAAAGCGACTGGGCAAGTTCGCGCAGTACCGCGCAGTTTTCCGCAAAACAAAGACGCGCAGGCTTTCGCGGAAAATAGTTGCCGCCGGGCTTCAGAACCCGAGATAGGTTCGAAATTGCGGTTCAATCATGCTGGGCCAATTAAGTGGCAACTGACTGACCTGGCCCGGCGATCGCATTGGCCAGACGCGGCTTTGCTTCCGAGTCTTATTTTCCGTGTGGCAATCAGCGCATTGGAATTGCGAGATGTCGCCAAGGTTTATGGGATGGCGAAACGGCTGGTTTGCTTTATGACAGAAGCTGCACTGATGTTTAGCGAGGTCACCCAATTCAACCGGATGCTTGAATGGCCCCGTCGATACGTTGGCGGCGGGCGGAGCGGCCGTATCGTAAATGACCGTGTGACATGTGTTGCAATCATTCTTGATGACTTTTCCGTCGCTGCTGACGTGGTCTCCATCGTGACAGCGAAAGCAGCCCTGGAAATAAAGATGGCCGATATTGTTAGGATGAGTTTGCCAATCGGTTTTCATTTCCGGAAAAAAATAGGTTTGATAGATTCGCTGAACTTCGACAATTGCGCCGTCAAAGGCCGGTTTTTTCTGCGCATATAGATCCGGATAATTCACGCGATAAAAGTCGTTCAGGTGAGCAGCGATGGACCTTAAGGCTTCGTCGGTAGTCGTGTACGGTTTGGTTAGGGCGGCCACGGCCTCACGTTTCAGAAAAGGTACGGAAGCATCCAACCTGCTTGCCACGAAAGCCTGGTCAACTGCCAGATCAGGCGGCAAATAGACATGCGCCGGGCGATTATGACAATCGACACAGTCCATTCGCCTTGGCGTCATACTTTTGATTTGATCCGCAGTCAGAGGCCGATTTCGATCAAGGTATTCAGTCACGCGGCCCTGCCCATCTTTAATCCGAACCCAGGGGACTACCTGCCGATGGTCGTCGGTGGCAATGTAGCTGACCTCGTTGGCGATATTCATATGCCAGTGAATCCCTGTGACCAGGCCGGTGGCGGGACTGCCGCCGCCAACATTAATCAGCATGCGTGTCTGCCGGTGCGTGTTCTTCTCGTCATACGCGTAGTGATTAAAAACTTTCAATTGAGCGCCGAAAAACTTTTCCGGCCAGTGACACTGTTCACAGGTCTCCGGCGCCGGGCGTAAATTATGCACTGGAGTGGTGATTGGTCGTGGGTATTTATTAAAAGTTACGGAATACATCTGATAAGCGCCGGAAATTTTTGAACGAACATACCAACCCGCCCCCGGACCCACATGACAATCCACGCAACGGACGCGCGCGTGAGCGCCGGCCCGGTAAGCCACGAATTCAGGCTTCATTACCGTGTGGCAAGTCTGACCGCAGAAACTTACTGAGTCGCTGAACTCATATGCCTGGTAACTGCCAAACGCGCTGGCAGAGATAAAGATAAACATCAGGAATAGAAATGTAAGAAACGCTCGGCGGGCGCGCGGATCATTGAGATCGAGTTTCGGATACGCCGCAACTTCCGAGGGCGCAAGTCGCCGTCGCCGCCTTCGCTCCAGAAACATTCCCAGAAGAACCACGGCCAAACCAAACAGCAAAACGGCGGGACCGACAACATACGTCAGGATTCCCATGTAAGGATTTGGATTTGAGGCCGTGATCTCTAAGAGAAATAGCAAGACAACGCTGACCAGGCTGGCAGTCGCTATGGCCGCGCCCATGAGGCTGATGTAATTCCGAAAAAGAGTTGGAGGTTTTCTGACAGCGGCTTCCGCTTCGCTCATATATCAGGACTCGATTGTATTTATCAACAGACTCGAGCGCTGCATACAGCAGGGAAAAGCAGCAGCGTTCCACGCGAATATAACATTTAACGTGTTTGACGACGACCCCGAGAACCTGATGATGTTAGCGTAAATAAAGAGTTTCGTTTGAGGCGAACGACAATAAGCCGCGTGTGCGCCGTTGCACTTTAGGATCTGCGGCCGCGTCCACCGCACTGTTGCGTAGTTGCAAGATTGCGCAACTGTGCGAATTTTTGCGCTTTCCTCGAGTCTTGCTCACGAGCCGAGAGTTAAGGCGTGTGATCTCAAAACCGACCAAACACTTCAAATCTCCTTAATAATCGCATCCTATCCGGCGGACAGTTTCAAAACTGCCATCGAGACTGTTCGCAATAATCAATGGCCCTCTTCTTGCTCCTTGTGATGGACGTTGGAAACCGGATCGCCGTCGGTCGGCTTATGCGGCCAGACCAAATATTTCAGGAGCTTCGTGAGACATGAAACAAACCATACCTAAGAAGAGGATTGACGCGGAAGTCTTCGAACGCCAGGCGCGCATCTGCAAGGCCTTCGCACATGCGGCGCGCTTGCAGATTCTGGATTTATTGGGCCAGGGAGAGCAGGGAGTTTCCGCTTTGCAGAAAACGCTGGGGATTTCGAAAACCTGCATCTCCCAACATCTCGCAATTCTGAAATCGGTGGGCGTTCTGACAACCCGTCGCAATGGGAAACAAGTACTCTGCTCGTTGGCTATCCCCGAGGTAAAGCAGGCATGCCAGTTGATCCGTCGAGTGCTGCACGCCCAGATCACCGACAGTCATCGACTTATTTCATAGCAATCCTGCTTTCTCTAAGTAAGAATCTCGGCGGCGCAGAAGTTGATACATAAATCAGATCATCAAGAAGAGAGGAATCATCATGGAGAGCGAATATTTTTACACCACGGAAGTTGAATGGACTGGAGATCGGCACGGTGATTTGCGCGCACCGGTGCTCCCGCAATTGCAAATTGATGCGCCGCCTGAGTTCAAGGGACACGACGGTGTTTGGACCCCCGAGCATCTCTTCGTTGCTTCGGTCAATTCGTGTTTCATGACCACCTTCCTGGCCATTGCAGAGAATTCAAGACTCGATTTCGTCAGCTTCAAAGCAAATGCTCGAGGCAGGCTTGAGAAACTTGACGGGCACGGATTCATGATGACTGAGATAACTCTTCACCCAAAACTCACGATCAGTCATCAACGCGATGCCGAGCGCGCCACGCGCATTCTGGAGAAAGCCGAAAAGAACTGCTTGATCTCAAACTCGATCAAGGCGGCGACCAGGCTCGAGCCGGAAATCAGTTTCGCGAGCGTTAATTAAATTATTGGAGGTAGAAAGAGGGGGGTCTACTCTGCGTCCTCTTCGCTGGAAGGATCACCGGCGGAGTTATCCGGAGCCGACTCCTGAACTCGTTCCGCTGCTTTCAACTGGTCGTAACCAAGTTCGTGTTCTTCCCGGTAGAGTTCTTCGGACACCCGTCCATCAAGAAACGCAAAATTCACGGGGTAAACATCGGGATCGAAAATCACCTGATAAAAATGCCAGACGATAATCGCCAGTGTCGCCAGCACTGCCTCGTAGAAGTGAATCGCCAGCGCAATATCGATGGCCCAACGTGGCAGGAAACTAAACACGCCAAGCTTGAACCAAATCATCAGACCGGTTAGGCCCATCACGATTGTTCCCCAAACGACGGCCCAGTACTCTGCTTTCTCGGCATACCCAAAGCGAGCGATCTTTGGCTTGTTGGGCCTGGCCCCCAGGTAATAAGCGAAGTTCTGGAGCACGTGTTTGCCATCTTTCCACTTCGGTATCATATCCCTTGTCCAGCGCCTGCCCTCGGTCGCCAGAGCGAGATAACCCAGATGATATGTTCCCGCCAGGAGCATTACGACGGCGGCAACTCGATGAATAATTCTTCTGAGGAATTCGCTGGAGCCTAAAAACCAGGCGAGCCACGAGTCGGGATATTGCAAGGCAAAGCCGCTCAAGACGAGCACGATAAAACTTGTCAGGAGCAACCAATGCTGAAGTCTTTGATTGCGGGTTAGACGAATAATCGTGCGCGCTTGCTGACGTTTAGCTATTGCTTTCTTGCGCCAGACGAGGCCGTTATGAACCAGCATCCCGCCAATCACGAGAGCGATTAATGGCAAATAAATCCAGCGAACGATTTTCGTTCCGAGGACACCGGCGTCGTGTGTCGCAACCTCACTGGAAAGGGGAATATTCAAATGGACCTTGCCCTTAGTGAAATTCACGCCGGCGCCCACATGGCACTGTCCGCAGGTTTGCGGCAGATTGCCGGCGCTAATCATCGATCGTGGATCTGATGAAGGCAGAATATTGTGAACGCCATGACAGCTCGCACAGTTAGCGACAACTTTCGATCCCAATCTGGAGGCGAGACCGTGATAGCTGTCCTTGTAGCTGCTCACCCGGCCGCTCGCGACGCCGAATTCCTGGGTCAGCGTTACTCCTTCATGGCACTTGGCGCAGGTGTCGGTCGCCAGGGCGCTGGAGGGCGCGGCAGCGGTTTGATCAAAAGGCATCTTGATGTTGTGAATGCCATGACAATCCGTGCAAACCGGAGCGCGGGAAACTCCTCGAGCGAGCGCCACTCCGTGAATGCTCCGATTGAATTGATCGGCTTCGGCCTGATGGCACTTACCGCAGGTCTGGGGAATGTTAATTTTGAAGATTGATGACTGCGTGTCGGAGGCTGCCCGAATGTCATGACTGTTGTGACAATCGGTGCAAACAGCTGCACCCGTATTGCCGCGGGCGATCGCTTGAGCGTGGACGCTTTCTCGATAGGACAGAAACGGCCGGTCGCTGATGCCGCTTCCTTGCATCACTGACTTATCACCATGGCAACGACCGCATGTCTCAGCAATATTTGCGCGATTGATCGTCGACTTTGGATCATTGGCCGGCAAAATCGTCGTCATGTCGCCATTCCGTGCATGACAATCGAGACAGGTTGCAGCCTTAACGCCGTTTTTGATCGCGAGCGCATGAAAACCGCGGTCGTAAGCAGTATGAGGTTGCGTGTGAAATAGCGAACCCGCAAGATATGGCAGCGTCTTGCCGGGAGCATGACAGCCCTGGCATTGAAGAGTTGGGGAGGGAACTGGCGAGGCGCTCGCGTTGGGACTGCCGATGATGGCGCCTTCGTTGGGCCTGACGTTGGTTCCCTGGGAGTTCTGATTATTTTGAGCTAATACAGGTTTGAGGCAGAACCAGAATATCGCTACACCGATCGAGAGTCCGAAAATGATGATCACACAAGCGATCCGGTGTTTCACGATTTGCTTTACCAGCCTCGAAAAAAAAACTCCAGGACCGTTTCAGCGCAAGCATCGACGGCCCTGGAGGCATATAAGCCTGGACGGTAATAGGTTAGAAAACGATGGTTAATGTTTCTGCGCCTTCATGAACCCGACGAGCGCCTTTGCCTGATCTGCCGTGATGCCTTTCTCTTCAAAGCCGGGCATGTTGGGTGGCTTTTCCATCTTCCTGCCCTTCATGACGGTATCAATCAAAAGATCGTCCGCTTTCGTCGGATCGAATTTCTTCTCAGCGGTTGCGCCGTGACAGGCAAAACACTTCGTTTTGTACAGCGCTGCGGTGTCATCCTGCGCGGTTGCGCGCGCCCCGGCTGAGACAATTAAGAAAATCGCAGCAACGAGCGCGCCTACGATCATGAATGCCAATTTCTTTACCCGATTAATCATTATTACCTCCGGCCTCGAACGTAAAACTTCGAGCGTTGACGCTCAAATGGACGCAGGGCAACGTCCGTGCCGGGCAGATTTGGGAAGATTTGAATGCGAAGCGGATAATGCTTGCGGTCTTTTTCGCAAACGCGTGCGGAAGTTTCCGCAAGCATTTACCGCTCAAAACTGGTTCAGGCAGCCGCCTTCTTATGACATACCGTACACTTCTTTGTTGTCGGCGGTGGCGGATCGAGATTCGGCCGGGCCTTGACGACCTCATCGTGGCAACCGCCGCAGTTGTGGTGAAAAGCTTGTTGGTTTGTCATGACCGTCGCTTCGGTGCTGCCTTCAAACTTCACTTGCGGTATTTCCGGTAGCAGCTTTGGTTTTGTGTCAGCGCGAGCATGGCAATCGCGACAGACGGCTCCGACAGCATTCGGGTCTTTCTCCGCCAGTTCAATTGTCAAGGTTGTGGTTCGATCTGCCGGCCAAACCGTCTTGTGAGGCGGGTGTTTGAGTGCCTCGGCTACAGGCTGCGCCGTGTGATGGCACGCAACGCAGCCAAGCTGTTTCGTACCATCTGGACTGCGGTTTTCAGTGATGTGTTTGAGATGATTGAAAGTCACCTGGCCCAGTTTCGCATCTTTGCCGAGGATGATTGTTTCGGGCGGTTTCTTTGTGTCCTGCGCAGAGACGCCAAAATTTGTTTGTGTCAGGCCCGACACCAGAAGAGCTGCGAAAACCAGAATTGCAAGAAGTGTAAAAACTTTCATTGCTACCTCCCGGGAAATTTAGTTGCACAGATGTTCACGGATTAATTCAGACAAAAAGAGGTCTGGCCGATCGATCCGTTCTTGATCTGCGCGTGTCAATCGATAATCCCAAATTGTTCGGTCAAAAATGCCACGTCGTTCCGCTGTGACATCGCTTGCAAACTATAAAATCGTCGCCGCCGAACGCGCGTTTGCCGTCATGACACGTCATGCAGCTTTGGGTCCGGCCAGTCGCATGATGGTTCAACGGCTCAGGCGCGGTCACCTGTCGCCGTTGCGGCATTCCCGCCCGCACCTGATGACATTCTGCACAGGTGAGCTTTTGATGCTTCCCGTGGTTGAAGCTGACTCTAAACGCCTGGGCCATCTCAGGAGTGCGCGCATAACCGCCCAGTTGATGACAGGTGCCGCATGAAGAAATATCGCGGCCGTTTGCCTGCGCGCGTGGCGTATGGCAGCGATAACACGTCGAGTGCGCATTGAATCCCGCGGGTATCGAAAGGGCAATGCCGCCACGGGATGGCTTATGACAGGTGGAGCAGCTCACGCCGGTCATTTTCAAATGAAGCGAGTGATCGAATTTCATTCTGAAGCTTCTAAGTCGCGGGAAAGGCTTCGTCGCCCCGGATTTAACGTCGGTATGACAAATCGTGCAGATGGGACTTTCGGAATTCGAAAATTGCTGAGCATGGCATCCCGCGCAAGGAAGATGACCCGAAGCACCGGGTCTTTTGGGGACCGGTGAATTTGATTCCCGACGATGACAGAGAAGACAAGGCAGCCGCGAATGGTTTCTGCTGTCGTGCTGAAACTTTGAATAATCAAGGCCTTCGGGAAATTGCATTTGCTCCTGCGGTGATGGCGCTTCATTTGGGTTGAACGGCGACTCTGAAGCCTGTGAATTGATCACAGACGTCGCGAAACAAATCAGACCCAAAGTGAGTCCGACAAGTCCGGCAGGGACGAGATATTTATAGACGATCGAGTCCGGGCGTGGCGTTAGGTTTCGTAGGAGCGAAAAGTAATCTGGTCGCTTGACGCCTCCTGTCAAACGAAATCTCGCCCTTCTGCCGAGCCTGCTTAACATCGCGCTCTTCTTTGCTATAAACATTCCGGCCCTTGAGGAGCTGGATATCGCTTCATAACGTTTTCCCGCCCTTTGAACTTCTTGACAGCCATTGGCTCAACTCGGTTTCACTTTCGGCTTTGGTGTCGGTGTCGCCTGGAGATGATTCGCAGGCATTGGACCTTTGCCAAACGTTACGTGGCACTTAGTACAAACAAAAGCTGTATCTTTTTTCTTTTGATCGATCTCGAAATTTAAGGCGCCGCCATCGTCGGTCGTGGCGGTAATATGACAGCCGTCCGCACCACCGCATGATTTCACCGGCACTTTCATGGTCTTCCAATCCAGCGTATTGAAAGTCGTGCTGGCGACGTTATGGCAGCCCGTGCAGTTCAGATCGGGATGTTCGCCGCCTTCATGACGAAACGCTCCGGCTGATATCCGGCGGCCCCAACGAGCAAGCATTAGCTTATCCGTAATACCCATGTCGGCAGCAAGGTTTGGATCGAAGTCCACCCTGACAGTCTGATCCGCGGACCAGAGCTTATGACATGTGTTGCAGTCTTTCGGGTCGGGCGCGATTCCCGAGTCCGCGTTGTGGCAGGTGAAACAGATTGTGTGGCTATTGGGAATCGTCTTGAATGTCCCCTTCTTCAGCCAGAAATTGTCGCCAATGTTTTTCGGGGGCCTGGTCACATACTCTTCGCTTGAATTACCCTGAGGTTGATAAGTTTCATGACACACGGGGCAACTCTTCGGTGGCCCATCTTTTTTCTTTTCCTGGAAAGAAGCGGCCACCCAAATGCCGCGACTATTTCTGATTTGCGGCGTAATGAAGCCGACAACATCGATATGTTTGTCGTGAGGGAAGCCGACTCCGAATTCTGAAACGAATTCGCGCCGCCGGAGCTTTGGATCCGTTACGTCGCCGAGGCTTGGAAATAACCAGCGGGCCGTATCGCGCGGGCTGATGGCAATATGACAGGTCGAGCAAATCAGCGGCGCCGGTCGTTCGCGCGCGAAGAATTGTTCCCGGTGACAGGTCAAACAGGTCGAGTGCTCAGGGAAATCGCTGACATCGGGGAATGCAGCGTCTCCCTTGCGGAATTCCTTCCAGTTTCTAGACGGAACTTTGTGGCAACTGTTGCAGGCCAGCTTTTGTGAGACAACGTGCGTGCGATGCGAAAAGGCGGAATAATTGACTTTCGGTTTTGGCGGAACCTTGATTTTCTGAGTCCTTGATTTTCCGGCTCTTCTCTGCGGTTGAGCCGCCTCGGTCCGGTGGATAAAGAGAGAAGTCAGAGCGATTGCCAGCACTACCACTGCGAAGACTACTGAGCCCGGTTGATTAAGCACTCTTTGGGTTATTGCTCTCATTGGCGCGTAGCTGCGAGATATTAGAATCTATTGGCGAAAATATCTGGCAGCCGCCATAAGAACGTTTCTATCGCCCATAAATGGATCCCTTGCTTCGAGTCTGCGCTTCGATGCTGCGAACATTTCGTACCTCACGGCACCCAAAAAACCGTCTGGCTGCTCTATCCCGCTGGCTACTCCTTGAGCGCCTGCCGGCTTTCTATTTGTCGAATCTTCAAATATACCAAGCCCGCCAAAAATAAGATGAACACCAGGGAAACAGCCAGTCCTTCACGCCTGAATCTTCTCTCGGCCAGCGCCCCGAGACCGGCCTGGTAACCCTTGGCTGACGCCGCTAACCCTGGGGCAGCCACCTTATCAACTTCCCCGGCCGACGAGGAATGTATCAGCACACGCGCATGTGTCAATGCGTCTGTTGCTTCCTTCAATTCAAATTTTGGTTTGCTGACTTCCATTCCGGCGCGTTCAGCGCGGCCGAGAATCTCGTTTGATTTGTTGATGGCGGCGATTAGTTCATCGATACGCGAGCGCATCGACTCAGCCGCGACAAAACCCTTATCACCGTTTGTATGACAGTTGACGCAAAGTGCGCCCTGCTGTGTGCCGATCATTTGATCCCCGGGTTTCGCAATCGCGTGATTACTATGACAGGTAATACACTCGCCAAGCTGTCTTTGATCAAACGCTGCCTTATGCGGGCTGGTCTGAAATAGTTCGGCCTGGCGCGCGTGACATTGACCGCAGACGTTTGCTACCGATGCAATTCCCGGCGGCGTCGCCCCATGGTTTCCATGACAATCGTTACATGTCGGCGCCGACAAGTCCTGTTTTTCGTAGAGCGCTTTCGCGTGGACGCTCGTCTTGTATTTTGCAAATTGATCATTTGGAATAGGGAAGCCCCGCATGTAATCAGCATTCCCGTGGCATTTCGCGCAGGTGTCGGCGACATTGAGCGCGTAAACCGTGGACAATGGATCATTGACCGCGCGAATTCCATGAACGCTGTGACAGCTGATACAAGTAGCAGCGCGTGTCTCACCGGCTTTCAGTTTTTGGCCATGGACGCTGGTGTAGTACTCGCGTTCCTGATCGACTCTCAGCGAGGGATTGAATCTCTTCATCAGGTTTGCGTCACTATGGCATTTGCCGCAGTACGCGGGAATATCGAGCGTGTTCGGTTTTCCGAGATAACCTTTGCGCGGATCTTTCGCGGCTTCCTTGGTGTCGGCATTAGGATCGCCGCCGTGACAATCGTTGCACGACAGCCCACGCGAGCGATGAATGTCGTTGTCGAACGCTTTGGCAGGGGTACTGAGCCGCGGATCGTCCAGCTTGATGTGACATTCGATGCAGGAACTTTTCTTTTGCGCCAAGGCTGACGCAGTAAAGAGAATACACAGAGCGACCAGGCTGAGGGCGAGCAGGTTACGACACCTCGAGCGGTAGCGAGCGGGATAGGCACTCGAGCTGTTAGGTATCTCAATAACGAGTTTCGCTTTCATCTCGATGTTGCCTCTAATGACCATCCCCCGAGTTCTGGTGCAGTGCGCTTCGGCGCGCAGTGTTGCCTCACAGGTTGGTCGGTTCGACACCCTCCCTAACGGTCGTTCCTGCCTGATCCTCCTTAAGTCACATAGCCCACGATTGTCATCACCACAATGTAGAGCAGTGCCACGACCCCTGCGAGATTGAATATCAGTCTTCGACGGGGATTTTCGGGCGACTTATCGATAAACGGCACGATAAAAAGCAACGCGCCGGCGAATCCGAAAGCCAGCACACCCAGCACTTCACCATCAAAGCTTAGAATTTTTGCCGGGATAAGTTTCAGCGTCTGAAACATGAAAAGAAAATACCATTCCGGCTTGATCCCGGCCGGGGCCGGAGCAAACGCGTCCGCCTTCTCACCCAGTTCCCAGGGAAAGAGCGCTGCCAGAGCCGCGAGTGCACCAATCGCGAGAATCCACCCAATCAAATCGCGGAGAATGAAATTCGGAAAGAACTTCATCCGGCGATAGTTGTGTTCATACTTTGGCGGCACGTGCATGCCGTGCAGTTGGACCAAAAGCACATGTACAGCGATGAAGACAGTGGCGGTTGCCGGCAAGACGGCCACGTGAAATCCGAAAAACCGCGTTAGTGTCGCGCCGGTAACATCATCGCCGCCACGAAGGAACCTGAGAATAGGCCGGCCGACGATGGGTACAACGCCGGCAATCTCAGTCCCAACTTTTGTGGCGAAAAAGGCCAGCTTGTTCCATGGCAACAGGTAACCGCTGAAGCCAAAACAAATGACGATGAACAGCAGAAAAACGCCGCTCAGCCACGTCATTTCACGGGGCGGCCCATATGCACGCGTGAAGTAAACGCTGAACATGTGAATGAACAGCGTTGCAATCATAAGGTTCGCAGACCAGCTATGGATTGAACGAATCAGCCATCCGAACTGAACTTCAGTCATGATGAACTGGACGCTCTCAAACGCGTTTTCCGAGCTGGGACGATAATAAAGAAGGAGGAGAATTCCGGTGACAACCTGCACCGTAAACAGAAACAGCGTCATCCCGCCGAAGTAATACCAGACAGAATGGCGGTGAACGGGAACTTCCTTTTTCTCGGCCATATGAACACGCCTAAAGGCGGTACTCCGAACTATGATCTTGTCACCACGACGTCGTCGCCGCGCGTATTAACCTTGAATTCATCGAGCGGACGAGGCGGTGGCCCGCCGACATTTTTTCCGTTCAGGTTATATTGACCGTTATGACAAGCACACCAGATCTGCTTTGTCTCTGACCGGTACTGAACGATGCACTCCAGATGAGTGCAAACAGCAGAGAAAGCCTTGAACTCGCCACTCGCTGTATGCACCAGGATGCCGGGCTTGTTTCCGAACTTGAAAATTTTTCCTGAATTGACCGGAACTTCGCTGAACTTCGCAGCCACCACCGAATTCTCGGTGGACTCGATCACCTGCGGGGGCGACATGAATCTGAAGATCGGGTAAACGATCGCCCCGAGCGTCGCCATAGCGCTGGCGCCGAGCAGGTAATCCAGAAAGCTGCGCCGGTTCGGCTGAGAGAGATTGGGTTGTGCGAGATTTTGATTCGGCTTACGCGGATCGTTATTCCCCAATGCTTTCATCCTCCTGACCAGGACATGCAATGTTGGAGCTTAGCCGCGCGGAATACTTTCAAGCTCAGGCCGTGCAAACGAAGATGCGCCGGTTGATTCGATCGAGACTTTGGCTATGCAGTACTCTTTCTCAGATTGCCGGCCACCAGGAATACGACACCGATAGCTAACCAAAAAGCGGCTTTGATCCAATTGCGCGTTTGAAATGCTTCGAGCGTTGCCACGCCAAAGAAGAGCACAAAAATCGTGAAACCCTGCAGCTTGATCTTGTTGATAATCGGCACCTTGGTTACTCCGCAAACAGGAAAGCAAACTCCAACAATGGTTGTTAATTCAGCCGGAGCCCCGCCCCTCTGGGAATTTGAAGTTATCCGATAAGGCTACTCGTTTCTGCCAAAATACAGACGTAAAGACATATACGGCAGATGGGCGTGATAATTCTGCGGCCGTGGCCCGACGATCGCACTCTCGTTGTAGTTGTAGTACTGGTAGCCCAGGTTCCAATCGAGTCGGCGATTGATTCTAATTGCCAGCCGGCCTTCGGGCGATTGATAACTCATCGGATAAGAGTTGATCAGCGTCCCGGGATTCCCGGTCGGATCAGCGACGCGATTGCCTTGTCCGTTGTCCTTGTTGATCCGGTAAGACGTGTAGAGCGTCATGCGACGATTAAGCCGGGCCGTTGCGTCAAAGAAGAAGAAGTTATTCCTCATGAAGTACAAGCTGTGACCCAGCGGATGTCTGACGCTGGCGGCGGGAGGCACTTGATAGAAATAATCGACCACTGCGTCGCTATTGACCCAGTTGTAATTGTAACCCGTGCTAATTGTCAGCCTCGGATTCACCATCCAATCGACCGAGGAAGTAAATACCCGCGATCTGATATCCACGCCAAAGTCGGTAAGCGAGACACCGGCGATCTCCGAAGGATTTGAATTGTTCTTCGTGATCAAGGCCAGGTTGAACGAAATCTTTCGGTTCGGCGCGTATTTGCTCTTCGCCCGAATGTTGGTGTAGTCATAATTGCCTATGCGAGTGAAGATGTTGTCGGCGGTTCCGTGCTCGGCATCGAAATACACTGTCCAGTTGTTTGCGGGGCGTGCCTTGAATCCTCCAAAGAACGCATTGGTGCGGTTCCGGTCAATTTCATCCTCCGGTGTAAGAACCGTCGGCAAGTTGGAATTGATGGCGTAGCCGCTTTCGATCACTTCGTCTCGCCGGCTGCCAAAGCGGTAACCGAAATGCACCGAATAGTTCTTGTTGAACTGGTAGTCACCTTCAACCGTGTCCTGGACCTTCCGGTACTTGATTGCCTTGTAAGTGCCATATCCCATGCCGCCATTGTTGACAACCAATGGCGCGAGGGCGACGCCGGCGTTACTGGTGATACGGAAGAGTGCGCTGTAGTTATCGCCGCCGTTGATCTGAAAAGTTTCGAAGCGAAAGGTGTTTGAGAGTCTAAACTTACTGGTGGCCAGGAATGTTACACCGAAGTCGACAATTGTGTTAGGCCGCTTGGTATCACCCGTAATGACGTACTGGCCCAGAGTCAGGGTGTTGGGCGGATTATACGCTGCCGGCAATCCAGATATCCTGGTGTTGAAGTTCTTTCCGGTGAAGCTCTCGATAAAACCAAAGTTGGTAGTCGCGTCGCTGTAAACAATGCGCGCCGTCATATCCAGTTTCTTCGCCACGAAGGTGTGCGCACTGAACGTGCTGTAATTAATCTGACCTCGCGCCGGTTCATTACGATGGAAGCTGGTGAACTGGGCGGCGGCCGGGTTCAGGTTAATGCCGGGCGTCGCGCCCTGGTTGATAAAACTATCATCGCGAAAGCGGCGGAATCCCTGAAGGAATGAAAAATCGATGGGACCGACTCTCCCGTCCGCTCCCAGCCTGAAATCGTTGGAACGAGATCTGATGTTGTTGAGCAGGTTGAATTCATTTCCGCCGACGTGATAGTCAGTTAGAGCCGTGCCACGGAAACGTTCCGGGGAATATCCCAGAGTGAATCTGATCTTTTCGTTCTTGGGCAGAATGGTCAGATCGAAATCGCCCAGCTCAGTTCGGGTGTTGGTGCCGTGAAGCCCGGTCACCGGATTGGGCGGAACGCTGAAGGTCGTCGGACTGAAAATCCAGTTGGGATTCGCGAAGTTATTTACGTAACGGAAGTACTTGAAGCGGCGATAGCTGGCGTCGAAGCGATACCATTTTGGCTTTTCGACGCTCATGCGCATGTTGCCTGAGGGATCGCCTCCCCACCCAGTCGCAGTGACGAGCAGACTATCGAACAGACTTCCTTTCCCATCCTTTGAGCGGGCCAGGAAACTTGTATCAAATAACCGCGGGCCGGCTTTGTAATTCAAGTCACTCTGGTATTTGTTCAAATCTCCGCCGACCCTAAGACCACGATATCCAAACTCGATGCTCGACACGATCGTGTAATTACCGGCATCCTCGCCCACGGTCGCAGACGTTGGCTCGGCTTCGGTTTTCTTTGGGGTGGTCTTCCTGGGATCAGTCGACTTCTTCGGAACGGGCTTGTTTGGGTCCGGCGAGTTACTGGACACCGGAGTTGATTGGGTGTAAGCGATACCGGCTGCGAGTATTAAGACCAGCGTCAATTCCGACAGAATGCGCGTCAAGTTCTTAAGATTGCTTTTCATGCGATTCATCCTTTTGAATCAATATGCGTTAAGCGCCATAGCGTTTTCTCGCACAGTGCGGGACCGCGCTCACAACGGGCGGCGGCCCAATGCGACATCAGCGGAAGAACACTGGGCTCGTGCGCGATCCGTGAATCTTCACGTGACAGGCAGTGCAGTTGCCGTATTGCGCGTTCTGGTTATGTTGTGGCCCGGCCGGTTCCTGGGCGCCGACATCATGGGCCACGCTGTGGCACGTCAGGCACAGTTGGTTGACCGCGCTAAATCTCAATAATCGGTTATTCGACGATCCATGCGGCGTATGACAAGCTGTGCATCCTTCGGTTTTCACCGGAGCATGCTCATAAGTAAACGGACCTTGCTTGTCCGCATGGCACTTAATGCACGTGGCGTCCGCGCCGGTGGCCAGTCGCGTCTGCTTGAGTTCAAAACCGCCGTGCGGATTGTGACAATCGCTGCAACGCATCATGCCTTCCAGCACTTTGTGATGGAATGGTGATGTGAATTCCGGTTTGACCTCTCCATGGCAGCTGATGCAGAGCTGTGGATCGTTCGCCTTCAACATTCTGATCGTGGAAAAGCCGGGCTTCTCAGCATTCGCGGTAGTCACCAGCGTATTCGAAGCGGCCGGGTTCTGTCCGATCTTTTCAGAGTGCGGGGAATGACAATCAGTGCAACCGATGTCGTTCCGCCAGTGCTCGCCGCGACGGAAGTTGTTGCGTTCTTCTTTGCCGGCGTGACAGGCGAGGCAGGTTTCAGCCGTTTCTTTTGAAGACTTGTTCTTGAAAGAGATTATTTTGGCTGGATCGCCTTCCTCGATATGGGCCTTTCCCGGGCCGTGGCATGACTCGCAACCCGTAACTTTTCCTTTCCAGCTGCTCATCGCGGAAAGATGGGCGTGGGTAGTCTTCGAATAAGCTTTGAACTGATCTTCGTGACAGTCCTTGCACGCTTCGCTGCCGACGTAATCGGCCGGATTAATATTTTCCGGCTGCGCTACGCTCCGGGCTGCGGCTGCTTTTAGTTCAGCTGGCTTTGCGGATTGGGAAAAGCTGCGTGAGTTAAGCCAGACAACGGCGACGATTAGCACTGCGACGATTAGCAGCGCCTTGGTAATTCTATTGAGACTCAATTCTCGAACCTCCAGTCATGGTCTTGCGGAGACCGAGTGATGTTTCAAAAAGAGTAGCGACTTGCCTGGCAAGCCCATTCAGGTGGCGATTCGCGATGAATGCTGGTACCGCGAATTTTAGTGTCAATCGGGTATTTCCCTATTTGCAGCGGCGGCCGTCTCTCTGGACTCCCGCCGCAGAGCCGAGCAACGTTCATGCCCGATTTCAATTCATCGAATTCACTCGATTATATGAGGAAATCTGAGATCGAAACCATTGGGAAGGGGATTAATCCGCAGTCGGCGGGCGTGTTTGCGAGAGATTTCGCAGAGAGAAGGTTGATGATGCGGGTTATAATGCGCGCCTAATCCTCGCGGCATTACTTTGATGTTTATCCGAAGCTGCCTCATGAACTCGCTGTTCATGAACTCGACTGAAGAATGAAAGATGAAAAACTGTCTTACCTGTAATCGAATTTATGAGGACGACACGCTTGTCTTTTGTTTGGAGGATGGCACACGGCTGTCTGCTTCGTATGCTCCTCATGTGACGGGCCAAGGGCCTGGTGCTCGTGACACTAATCCGCCCAGCACTTTGATTCTAAACTCCGGATCTGAGACGAGTAATCAAATGCCTTTGCGCCCGACGGTTCCGGCCGGCCCCTTCGGCTTGCCGCCGGAAATGGTTTATCGCCAGCCCGAGGAGAGCTTCGGTAAATTCTGGATTGTCCTTAGCGGAATACTCGGGCTGGCTTTGATCGCGGTGGTAATTCTGCTCGGTTATTCGAGGTGGAACGCCGGCAATGAGCTCACTTACGAACGTGCCCGAGTTACTACCAACGAGGCGACAAACAGCAATTTGCCCGCAAATACAAGTACGAACACAAATGAAAATCCAAACCAAAAGACTGAATTGAGCACAGTTGAAAATCAAGATCTCCAATGGCTGGCTGCGTCATGGGAGGGCGAGGGTTATCAAAGCGATACCAAGACGACCTGGCTCGTTAAACTGACGGCTCGAGAGGGCACGTACCTGATTAACTATCCAACCATTCCCTGCAGCGGAAAATGGATCCTGGCGAACCACCATAGCCGCGGGGCGAGCTTTGACGAAGTAATCACCCAGGGAACGGATCGTTGCGACAAGAATGACCACGTAATGATGGAAAAAGTGAGTGATTCTGAAATCTCATGCAAGTACACGCGGGCCAAAAGCAGAGTTGTGATTGCTACCGCGGTGCTGACTAAGAAGTCGAAATAAGTTACGAACCCTGTCCACTCTTATGAACACTCGTCGCCAATTTCTGATCACGGCGCCAATTGCCGTGCTCGTTACTGCCGCCTGCCGCAACAAATCCGGGCCATCCAGCTCGCAATCGACGCCGCTCACTCCGGGCGCGCCACCGACATTCGGCACCGGCGCGGGTTCCGGTCCTGCGGTCTCGCCGGCAACGTTCGCTGAGGCTGAGAAGCTGATGCAAGTAACGATGACCGACGCCGAGCGGCAGCAGGCGGCTGATACATGGCGGACATCGCTCGCCCAATATCTGGAGCGTCGCACCGGGCCGCGCAAGGTGACGATTGCGCCCACGGACGCGCCCGCGACACTCTGGAACCCCATGCTGCCGGGCATCGCCGCATCGACGTCGCGCGATCGATTCGTGAGATCAAAGGCCGACAACGCCCAGCTACCTTCGTCCGATGACGCGATTGCTTTCGCGCCGGTTACGCAGCTGTCCAGATGGATCGAATCACGAAAACTTACATCCGAGAGACTCACGAACATCTATCTCGATCGTATCGGTCGGCTGGACGGAAAGATTCGCGCGGTCATCACCGTGACCAGGGATCATGCCATCGCGCGGGCTAAGGCCGCCGACACAGAGATCGCCGCCGGCAAATACCGCGGTCCATTGCATGGCATTCCTTACGGCGTAAAAGATCTGCTCGATACAAAAGATATTCCCACGACTTACGGCGCTGAGCCTTTCCGCAACCGCGTGCCGGCGGCGGACTCCACGGTCGTGCGCCGTTTGGACGATGCGGGCGCGGTGCTGGTGGCGAAATTGTCGCTCGGTGCGCTCGCGCTCAACGACATCTGGTTCGGCGGGCAAACGATGAATCCATGGGTTTTGGAGGAAGGCGCGTCAGGATCCAGTGCAGGGCCGGGAGCCGCCACGGCCGCGGCGCTCGTGGCATTTTCAATTGGCAGCGAGACCGGCGGAAGCATTGTCAGTCCGGCGATGCGGTGTGGCGTAACCGGTTTGCGACCCACGTTCGGCCGCGTACCGCGCACGGGCGCCATGACATTGTGTTGGTCGCTCGACAAGCTTGGTCCGATGACGCGGACCGTTGAAGATGCGATGCTCGTCCTTAACGCGATCACTGGTCAGGACGCAGGTGACGCCTCGAGCGTGCCGAGTCATCTCGACTTCGATGCGACAGCGTCGGTGGCCGGCGTCAAAGTCGGTTATATCGCGCAGTGGGTGAAAGAAAGTCCCGCGACCGACGTGGATCGTGCCGCGATGGAAACGATGAAAAAGCTGGGAATGCAGCTGAAGGAAGTAACTCTACCTGACTGGCCCTACAGCTCGCTAATGCCCATCTTGTTCGCCGAAGGCGCGGCGTCCTTTGAGGAGCTGGCGCTGAGAAACGAACTCGGATCACTGAAAGTTCAGGTTAAGGATGCGTGGCCCAACTTGTTTCGCCAGGCGCGATTTCTTTCCGCTGTCGACTTTGTGCAGGCTGATCGATTGCGACGAAAGGTTGCGCTCGAGATGGCGCGCATCTTCAGAGATGTCGACGTGCTAATCGTGCCGTCGTTGCGCGACGAACAACTCACCATCACGAATTTCACCGGGCATCCGTCGCTCACTCTGCGCGCGGGATTTGTCGAAGTGGAGGCAGCGCGTAGCGACTGGGCCCCGGACCTGGCGAATCCGCTGCCCAGGTTCAATCCACCGCGACGAGTGCCGCACGGGATCACGATCCTCGGCCGGCTGTTCGACGATGGTTTGATCGGACAAGTAGGACTGGCGCTCGAACGGGCGTTCGGCGTCACCGCTGAGAGGCCTGCCGGCTTCTAAGGCGCGAGGAGAAAGTCAATTTACAGACGCCGCCCTTTGGCGTGATCGGGCGTTTGAAAATCTCGCGCCATTACAGCACCGCTTGCGGTTGCGAGCGGGCCGAGCACTCAACCTGGCATAATCTCCTCATCATTTCTGTCGCGCGTTAAAGCGCGTCTTGAATACTCAGGGACAAAACCAATGCGAGCCAATCACTCTGGATCGTTTGGATTATTGAACAAGGCCGTCAGCTTAATGCTCCCATGACCAAATTGAGGGAAGTTAAGCGCAGAGCGATTGCCCGGATCGAGATTCGAAGCAGTGTCGTCTGGTGGAAAGAGAATGAGCGAGTTCAGAAACGCGAGCACCCGGGCCTGGTCGTTAGCGGAAAGTGACGCAAATGCATCACGAGCTACCTGGGCCTCGCCGCTGTGACGAAGGATGACCTGCGCCAGATTGATGCTGCGGCCATCATGACCATAAGGCGCAGTAGAACCTACACCCCAAAGCGGCGTGGTCAGAAACTGTGTTCGCAGGGTACCGTCGTAATTGCGCTCGTAGAAGGTCGGTCCCAGATCGTGCCGCTTGAAATCCGTGAAGATGTTTCTGACGAGAAATGATTCGAGCTTTGGTCGTTTCAAACTGGGAAAGCCCAGGTGATCGTCAGTCTCGTTGAAGAAAGGTATAGCCGTGGCAAACAAGCTGTTAAAGATCCCGTTGACCGGATCGTAAACGGTTTCGAGATCCGCGACGCGCCGGTCATGGTTGATCTGCAAATCGGAGATGTGGCACTGAGCACAGCCGACTT
>WNFY01000061.1_pt1 | contig 87770 bp, 73 predicted proteins | sample 5400091 | NCBI WGS metagenome assembly WNFY01 (sample SAMN13153364, study PRJNA577476) | soil metagenome | isolation source: 60 cm soil or saprolite under grassland replicate 1 | place: USA:California | collected 2016-06-15
TTTCATCACCAACATTGGATTCGCAAACTTTGTTACGGCAGCAGTGGACTCCGGCGACGAACGCATCAAGGGCAGTTGCATCGTGATTCTGGAAGAGGGCGATCCCGGCATTTTTGACCGGGGGACACCGACTCGAAAGATGGTCCACCAACTTTCCTCAACCGGCGATCCGATTTTCAATTTGCGCATACCCGCCAACCGAATTGTGGGCGGCTATGACGTTAGGGACGGCGTCCTGGTCCCGCGGCACAGCCACAGCGAAGTCATTGAAGCGGTCTTCCGCCGCACCCGCGTGACCGTAGGCGTCATGACCTCGGCCAAGCTGCTCTCCGCTATCGAGCCTGTCATTCGCTACCAGCGCGGACGGTTTCGCGGCGCCGAAACTGCGACCCCGGGATCGGTGCGCTATGAGCTTGGACTCCAGGCGCGAGAAGATGCGCTTCATCGACTTGCCGATGTTTGGGCGACGGGTGAAGCGAGCGCATCCTTGGCCTTCACCGCTGCCCGCGCGTTCGACGAGCTCGATCCCCTCGAAAAGGAAGTCGAGAACCTGTATGCAGACCGTGGCATTACTGGAGCAAGAGCCAAGTCAAAGCTCTTGCGGGAAGCCGCAGAGCAGGCCGCCGCTCGGTTGCAGGTACCGGCTGGGGATGCCGGCGGAGAGCCAGTGAGATCCGAGTTGCTGTCGCGCTTCGTGACCCTCGATGCCCTGGCGGATGTGCTCTGCCCGGCCGCGAAACTTTGGAATACAGGTTGGGGCGCGCAGATGATGCGCGAAGCTGTGAGCCTGATGGGCGGTTACGGCATCACTGAAGATTGCCCAGGCTTCCTCGGCAATAAGTGGATGGATGCGCAGCTGGAAGCCACATACGAAGGTCCCGAAGCGGTACAGCGCCGGCAACTATCCGTAACCATGACGAACTCCGTGTTTCTGGCGCAATTCCGCAGTTGGATTCGGGAGATGCGTGGGATCGCGGGCGAACATCCGGGCACCGGAGCCTGCGCATTGGCCACGGCGATGACCATGTGGCTGTGGACGCTCGATCATCTGCAACACAATAAGGATGCGGACGGCGGCAAGTTATATCAGAGCGCTCGTCAGGGGGTGACATTCCCTCTGGCGGATGCACTGTGCTGGCTGGTGGCGGCCCGTTGCCAAATTCTTGATGTGCTTCGCTTGCAGCAGAGAGGCGCGGAAGATGCTTCCCTCGCTGAAGGCCTGCCGGGGCTGGTCAATTTCCTCAGCGATCTTTGCCATGTGCAGTCGGCGCGTGCCAGCGGCGAGGTAGCGCGTATCTGCGCGGAGTTGGTGTTTGGTTACAACCGTCATCCGGCATGGGATGAGCAGGGAACGCGCGGCTGCTGGCACCAGGACGAATTGGACAGTCTTGAAGGTCTCATGCCGGGCATCAACTCCTACGCGTTCGACGTCATAGGGGACAACGGTTCCCATCCAAAGAAAGCCGGCCCGTGTGTGGATTGCTCGGGAGCGCGTCCTTTCCTTTCTTTGCACGCCAAGCTTGACGCCTGCCTCACCGGGTCGCGGCTGGCCAAAGACCGCGCCGCCGATGCCATCTCAAAGTTGATGATTCCGGAGGCGCTGGACTATCCCGCATGAGCGCCTCCGTCCCAACCCCGTCGACTCCCGTCGAGCGGCAGCAGATGTCTGTCGATATTGCGGGAATCGGTTTCGGACCCGCGATGGGCGGGTTTCTAAGCACAATCTCGCGTAGTCTTTTGAAGGAAGACGGAACTCCGCGCATGGAAAGCGCGGTATCCCCCGGCATGCCCCTCCAGGTGGTCTGTTATGAACGAGCCGAGGGACTGGGTTTTGGGGTGTCGGGCGCGGTCACGCGAGCGCGAGGGATTCGCGCCAGCTTTCCCGGCGTCGATCTCTCCCAGATTCCCCTGGCGGTTCCGGTCGCGAAAGAAAAGCTGGTCTACCTGCTTGATCCCGCCGGAGCGAGCCGGCGCTCACTTGCATTTCGCGTGAAAGACCGGTTGATTCGGTCATTCGGGCCCATCTTCAGGTTGCAGGACAGCGCCGTAGAGCTGCCGTTCATTCCTAAGTTCATGCGCAAACATGGCGGCATGGTCTTTTCACTCGGACAGTTGAATCAGTGGGTGAGTGAGCAGATCACCAGCTCCGGAGTCGTCCAGTTGTGGCCGGGAATGCCGGTGAGCGAACCTCTGATCGAGGGAGATGCCGTCTGCGGATTTCGTTTAGCAGACCAGGGAGTTGGTCTCGATGGCGCCCCTGGCGAGGGCTTCATGCCCGGCATGGATGTTCGCGCTGCGCTTACGGTCGTGGCGGACGGGCCGGCGGGAGCAGTCGGCCGTCAAATCGATTCACACTTCGGCTTGCCGGACGGTCACCAGCAGCGGGAGTGGGCCCTCGGCATGAAGATGGTAGTTGAGTTACGCGAGGATTCGGGGCTGCAACCCGGGACGGTCCTGCATACGTTTGGGTTTCCAGAACCTGAAATCTTCGGATTCGTGTATGTGCATCCGGAGCGGCTGGCTTCGATCGGTATTTTCGTTCCTTCCTGGTTCCGCAGCCCCGTGCGAACAGCTTACCGCTACCTCCAACATTTCATGCTTCATCCATATTTGTGGCGCTACCTGCGAGGGGGAACCCTGAAATCCTGGGGCGCAAAATCATTGCAGGAATCGGGCCGTCACGGAGAGCCGTTCCTTGCGGGAAACGGATATGCACGAATCGGCGAAAGCTCGGGCAGCACCAACGTGCTCGCAGGTTCGGGTGTGGACGAAGCATGGACGACCGGGGTGCAGTTGGCGGAAGCCGTGATTGAGCTGCTGGAACAGAAGAAGGCGTTCACCCGGGAAAACCTGGAGCAGACTTACCTTCGCCGCCGCCGCGAGAGTTGGGTGGATGCGGAATCGAAAATCGCCGCAGACTCGCGCAACGGTTTCGAGTACGGCGTGATGGCCGGCTTGATGGGTATGGCCGTGGCCGGTGTTACGCGGGGGGCGATTTATTTTCCCTCACTTACCCAACCCAGCACTTCCTCACTGGAAGAGACGTACCGGACGCGTATTTCGGCAGTGGAATTGAAACGGTTGCAGGATGAGTGCATCTCGCAGGGACGAGCTCTGCACGACCGAATCATGGAGCGCTGCGGCTGGCCGGAAGTCCCATTTGACGGCAAGCTTCTGATCTCGCACCAGGACGCCCTGCTGATGGGCGGCAGCGTACAGGCGCCTGCAGGTTATGCCAACCACGTGGTCTTCGTGCGGCCGGAATTGTGCCAGGACTGCGAGCCCAAACTGTGTATCGAAATGTGCTCCGGGCAGGCCATTACGCGCGGCGAGAACGGCGTGCCTGCTTTCGATCGGGAGAAGTGCGTTTACTGCGGGGCGTGCCCGTGGAATTGCCGCGCCAGCGCCGCAGGAGAAGAAGGAAACATCGAGTTTCGCGCGGGAGCTGGCGGCTTACATTCCTCGCTGAACTGACCGCGTCGTTTTTTAACCAGGGGAATCGTTAACGATGAACGGCTATCACATTGTTGTTTGCGCAGGGGTTGTGCCGGATCCATTACAGACCCTGGAACCCATCACGTCCGCCACGGGCCCAGCCCTGAAGAACGAAATGATGCTGCCGGCGGTGCTCGATCCGTGGGCGGCGCATGCGTTGTATGAAGCCGCGAACCTCGCTGCTCACGCGCCGGGCAGCAAAGTCTGGCTGGTCAGTGCGGCGCCTAAAGCGAAGTTGCAGCAAGTCATGATGAACGTGGCGCAGAAGGCCAGCTTCAACCTGGTTCCCATCGACGCTCCGGCCAACGGTTTCACGGACGCGCATGCGGTGTCGAAAATGCTCGCAGACGCAGTTCAATCGATCCCTGATCTCGACCGCTCCCGTCTATTGCTGTTTGGCGGTTGGGAGTCGGCCGCGCGCGGCGCGGGCGTGACCATGCAACTGGCCGGCGAGCAGTTGGGAATCATCGATCAGTTCCAGGGAGTTGACCAGCTTATGGTTCAGCCCGATGGTTCTTTTGAAATCATGGAGCGCATCGAGGGCGGGCGGCATCTCGCATCAATCTGCCAGGGACCTCCGGCGGTGGTGGGGTGGGCGACCGGCAATTTACCGGAACCGAGAAATAATCCGCAGGTGGGGATGGCCAACATGCGCAACATCATGCCTGCGCTCCAAAAGGCGAAGGTGGGAGTGATACCGCGCGATGCGGTTCGCTATCTGAGCGTGATTCCTCCCCAGCAGCAACGGCAAACTCGCATCGTTAAGGACCGGTCGCCCGAGGAAATTGCGGCTGAGCTTCTCGACTGGATCATGCAGGATTAGGGCGCAATCCAGAATTTCGAACTTGAGGAATCCATGTCACAGAACATTTTGTTTCTCGCACATGTGGATGAATCCGGAAGCCAGCTGCCCAAAGCGGCATACGAGGTATTGGGTGCAACGCTCCATCTCGCAGAGCGGACTGGCGCGACCTTGACCGTCGGCCTGATCGGTGAAAATGTTCAAGACGCGGCCAACACGGTCGCAGCCGCCGGAGCTCGATTCATCGGCGTATCCGGACCCGATTTCGCTCATCCCCGGTATGCCAGTGATTCCGCGGCGGTGGAGGCAATTTGCCGCCAAGTCTCCGCTGCAATCGTGATGGCTCCGGCCACCTCGCGCTTCCTTCGAGTGCTGCCAGGTGTAGCGCAGCGTTTGCAGGGACAAGTGGACACCCACATCACCTCAATCGACGTGACCGGCGGCGCGCTATCGGCCAAGCGTTGGTTCTACCGGCAGCGTCTGGAGGCAGTCATTCAGCGCGAGGCTCGGCCGTGGTTCCTGGTCATGGAGTCCGGATGCCATCAGGCATGGAACGGAACCGCTGCCCCGGCGGATGTCGAGAATATCGACGTGCCCCTTTCACCGGACGCCAGGCGTACTGTCTTCGCCGGCATTCGAACTCCCCGAAGCGACGCGCAAACCATTCGCCCGGACGCCAAGCTCCTTTTTGTGGCCGGGGCTGGTTGGTGCAAGAAACAAGCCGACGGAAAGACTCACTTGCCCGAAGCCGAGACTGCCATCCTGCAGTTTCTTCAAGGCTCAGGTGCATCACTCGGAGGCAGTAAGTCGCTTGTCGACCAAAGCGGAGAGAATCAAGCGGTCCTAGGTTTTATGACTCATCTCAACCAGGTCGGGCAGACCGGATCCACGCCGCGCCATCCGAAAGGTCTCTCCACCTGTTGCCACGGCGAAGAACCGCACGTGGTGGGCTGGCGTTTTATCAACCAGCGGCGTGCCATTAATCTCGATCCCAACTGCGGCTGGGCCCGCGGCAAAGCCGATGTACTCTATGTCGCCGACGCATTTCAGGTGATGATGAAACTCGACTCTCTGCTCACGGAAAAGGGCAATCTCAAAGAACTCGCCGGCACCATCCCATGATTCTGGAAGTCACGCCTGAGACTTGCCAGATCAGTTCCTGAATCTTCGGTTAGCTTTCGAATGCGCGATAATCGCACTATGACAAAACGCTCGGCGCTCTTCCGGGTCGCGGCTGTAATTGCATTCGCGATTTCCACCAGTCTTCCGAACGCGGCCGCTTTCAAGACAGTATCCAAAGCCAGCCCGGCGCAGGCCAATCAGCCATACCGCCTGATCGTTCTCACCGATATCGGGGCCGAGGCGGACGATACGGAGAGCATGGTTCGTCTGCTTTTGTATTCGGATGTCATCGACATTCAGGGCCTTATTGCCACCACCTCCACATGGAAAAGAACCTCCGTCTCGCCGGACTTGATTCAGGCCGTGATCGCCGCATACTCCAAGGTCCATGCGAATTTGCTGATGCACGATGCGAACTACCCTCCCGCCGCAGTTCTTCAGGGGTTGGTAAAACGCGGCTTTCCTGAGTACGGCATGAAGGGGGTCGGTTCGGGCAAGGACTCGGAAGGATCGGATTGGATCATCCGCGCTTTGGAGAGCAACGACGCGCGTCCGCTCTGGATTTCGGTCTGGGGAGGCGTCAACACACTGGCGCAGGCCCTCAACAAACTCCGCGCCACCCAACCGGACGCGGAACTCGATCGCCTGGTCGCCAAGCTCAGGGTGTATACGATTTCCGACCAGGACGACAGTGGAGTGTGGATTCGCAAGAACTTCCCCAGGCTTTTTTGCATCGTCACTCCGGGAGGCGACTATGGTGCAGCCACCTGGTCCGGAATTAATACCGTCGTACCCGGAATCGACAACACGACCATCAGCAACAAGTGGCTCGCGGAAAATATTCAACAAGGACATGGGCCGATGGGCGCGGAATATCCGGATGTGGCCTACGGTATGGAAGGCGACACACCCTCCTGGCTGGGGCTGATTCCCAACGGTCTGAGCGATCCGGAACATCCCGACTGGGGTGGATGGGGCGGACGCTACGAATTGTACCGGCCGGATCTACCAATCACCGACCCGAAGACATTTTTTGGCGGCGTTCCCAACGAGCCGGAGACGCGTCCCATCTGGACTAACGCGATAGACGAATACATTCCGCGGGTAATGGGCGAGTACGGGCGCGCGACCCAGCGGGGCGAAAAAGCATTCAAGGACTTCAAAGCTACGCTCTGGCGATGGCGAGACGACTTCCAAAATGATTTCGCCGCGCGCATGGAGTGGACGACCAAGCCCTACGCGGAGGCCAACCATCCGCCCGTCGCGATCCTGAATCATCCCGACAGGATCACGGTTCACAGCGGAGAAGACTTTGCGCTCGATGGACGCGCCACCGATCCGGATGGGGATAGCGTCAGCCTGGTCTGGTTCCAATACCCTGAGGCAGGGTCATACAAAGGAGAGGTCAAGATCAAGAATGCCGAAAATATGCCTCACGTCGATTTGGCCGCTCCGAAAGTCGACAAACCAGAAACCGTTCACTTCATTCTCAAGGTCACCGACAAGGGAAGCCCGCCATTGTCACGGTACAAGCGGGTAATCGTGACAGTCACGCCATGACGCGGCCCACGGAAGGAGTGAACGAAATCGATTGGGGTGATTCACAAAAGGAAGAACACAGAGACAAACCCGCCCACACCGGTCAGCTTACTTTTTCTTCCTTTTCTCGTCGCCCAGCTTGCGGGCAATTTCTTCCACCAGCTTGGGCTTGAGTTCGGCAAGGACGCTGTCCACGATGCTGGCGATGGCGGTGGGATTGCTGGAGGGCCTTTCCCCGGCCGGTTCTTCTTCCGAAGACTTCTGCGGAGGTTCGAAATTTTGCAGTTCGGCCGCGGCGGCATCGGCAATTTGTGAGGTGAGTTGCGAGCCCACTACCGTCTCACGAATCTGCTTCCATTGCGCCCAGGCTGCGGCAAGTTCGGATTCATGAGCCTTGACTTCTGGAACTGAGCCAGCGAGTTCGCTGGGTTCTGAGGCTGAAATGGAATGGCTGATTGCTTCCGTCCTACTCTCGGGCGCAGAGGGTCCAGCCGAAGCGGCGGCAGCCACTGCGGTGACCATTTCTGGCTGAAGTTCAGGCTGGCTGACGGCTGCGGCGGGTTCCTGCGGGCGTGAGGGCTCGGGCGTAGTCGTTGAGGCAGTAGCTTCTTCTACTCTTGCTTCGCTTGGCTCGCCGTGCTGTTTGATTTCCTCTTTTTCTTCAACTTCTACCTTGGCTTTGGCAGCCGCGACCTGGGACACAGCTTCGACAGGCGCGGGATTGGCCATCGCGGAGAGATCCACCATTGCCGTAGCAGCCTGTAGAACCGCGGTGGCCTTGTGCATTTCCTGTTCGAGGCTGATGCCAGTTTCTTCGGGCGGAAGCGGAATTTCCTTGGCTTCCCATCTGGGTGCAGCGATGGAAGCCGCCGCGCCTGGTACGGGAAGAACTTCAGCGGGTTTTTCAATGGTCTGCGCGCTGCCTACTTCCGCAACAGGTTGGCTCACAAAAGCTGCCGCGACAGTCTCCGCCACTTTCAGGTCTGTTACAGCTACCTGAGAAGCAGTTTCTTTCGCTGCATTGGCAGGCTCAGCCAGCTTGATCTCAGCCGCTGACTCCACTGCTGGCGATGCAGTTGCCGCAGCCGGCAGAATCTGGTTGACCGTTTCCGATTCTTTGGCTTGGGCTTCGACCGGCTTAGTCTCAACTGAATCAGGCTGGATCGTCGCTGTAACCACTGCCGCTGCCGGTTCAGGAACTTCGGATTTGTTGACCGCGAAGTCTGCGGGGGGCTGGGTCTTTTCTTCAAACGCCGCCGCTGCCGCGGCGATGGCCGCGACTTCCTCTGGAGTAATGTCTGCGGGCACACCGGCGGCGGTCATGACCTCGACTGGCGCTTTCACCTCAAGCGGCTTGAGATCCTCTTCTTTCTTCTTCTCTTTGCCCTTCTTGCCTTTGGAATCTTTAGCCTTGGCTGAGACGTCATCCTCTTCCGGCTCGTCTTTCTTCTTGGATCCGGAAGGAATGATCAGGCGGTCCTTCCAGCCGGTTTCAGCGTCGCCGAATCTCTCGGTCTTACCGTCAGAACCCTTTTCCAAATCGGCCCATACTTTGGCGAATGATCCTTTCCCGCTGGGCTGGGGAACAATTTTGTCTTCGAGTTTGGTGAGTGCGGTGAGAAGTTCGCTGGCTTCGAAGGGTTTTATGATAAAGGCATCAGCCCGGGCGCGGCGGGCATCTTCAGCCTTAAATGGTTCGAGTTTACCGACGGTTAATAGAACCGGAATGCGTGCCGTCTCGCGGGTTTCCTTCAAGCGCTGGCACACTTCAAGGCCGCTGTATCCCGGCATGTACACGTCGAGGACAATCAGCTCGGGCAGCTGTTCTGCGATCTTCTTCAATGCCGCCGAACCGTTATTAACCGTAGTTACATCGTAGCCGGCATCCGCCAGGATTCTGCGGCCCATGTTCTGGGCGGTCACGCTGTCATCGGCGAGCAGTATTTTCCGCGCCAAGGAGTTTCCTTTGGTGAGGGGGAATAACGCGAAGGTAACCTGTCCCAAGCCCTAAGTCAATGAGAGTAATAGGGTAAGCAGGTTACGAGCGGTCAATGACGACTGGGTGGGGGGAGTAAGTAACCTCCGACCTGGCCCGAAAGCCAAGGCCTAGAACGGCACGACCTTCCTCAGGCCCTTCTTTTTGTTATGTTTGCTGGATGAATAAGTTACATCCGCCGGCTCATTCCCATCGTCCTTTGCAGTGCCGGCAGCCGGATTCTCTGCGGGGTTCTGACCAATCTGGTTCACCTGTTGGGGGGCTGGCAGCGAATCCGCTGCCACATTCGGCTTTAGTTCGTTCGGATCGGGCTCCGTGCTGGTTTTGGCGTCTGGGTTAGGAACCAGAGCATTGGGATCGGGAGCCTGAATCAGCGGTGGTGCTTCGGCCTGGGGTACGGGATCGATTGGAGCATCGGATCGAGGTGCGTTCTCACCCACCGGACCAGTCCCGGTTCCAATGATGCCGACTCCAACTTTATTGTTCGACGCAGCGCTGTTGGTGGCGCCGGCAGCTAACACCCGGCCTGCATCCTGCACCAGCACGGAGGCGCTTACCGGAGCCGGATTCTCCAAGGATGGTTCGCCATTCTTGGCGGCCTCCGAAATATCCGGACGCTTGCGGAAGGTTCCTAAGATATTGGTCAAGGTTCCGCCCTCATTCCGGCCTGCCAGCTCTTGCTTATTTTGCGCGAGCATGGCCTTGGTGGGTTTGGGGACAGGCCTTTGCAGCGCGTCCAGTCGCTCTTTCGCATCCGGCGCCCAAGCCATGGCGGGATACCGGGTCAGAATGCGCTCATAGGCCGCAGCCGCTTTGTTGGTGAAATCTTTGATTAGACTCTGCTGCCCCTTCCAGGCATTCGATCCTTCCTCAAACTTCTGCAACCGGACCATATCAATTTCTCTCTCGTACGACTGTCCGAGGAGAAACAAGGACTGATCGGCCTTGCTATACAACGGGTAGCGGTCGACCAGGGATTGCAGGCGGGCAATCGCAGCCGGGTACGAAGGACGCAAAAAGTAAAAACGCCCAATCCCAAACTCGCGTTCCGCCAGGACCTCCTGAGTTTCCCGCAGCCGCTGTTTGGCTTCGGGAACCAGTTTGCTATCCGGCCAACCCAAAATCAGCGCCCGGTATTCCTGCTCCGCGCGCGCGGCGTGGGTAAAATCGCGGTCGGCTTTCTCCATCTGTTGATAGTGAATGTTGGCGATTTTCAGCTGCGCTTCCGCCGCTTCCGGCATGTTGGGAAAGAAGGTCTTGAAATCGTTGTACTCGTTTTCCGCCTGGGCCAGCGCAGCCGAGCCGCCTTCCACGTACCAGGAGTCCGCCACTCCCAGCTTGGCGCGGGCGATAAACTCCGAGTCAGGATAGGTGTTGATCAGGGTTTGCAGGGTGAGCCGGGCCACATCGTAGCGGTTGTGCCTCAAGGCTTCCATGGCGCGGTCGAACAGCACCTTGTCCGGCTGCTTCGAATCCACGTTGGCAATCGGGTTTTTTACCTTCTTGTTGGTGCAAGCAATACCAAACGCCAAAATGCCAAGCAGCATCCAGACCGGAAAACGACGAAACATAAGAAGCCTCGGGAGATTATTTGCTTTCGCTCAAGCTAAAAGGACAACTGGAACCAAGCGGCTATACCCTCAACAATGTAGCTTCGCTGGCCGCTTTTAACAACTTCTGCGCGTTACTTCTTGGATCGCCGTGACCGAAGACGGCGTTGCCCGCCACCAGAATCTCCGCCCCGGCCCGGACCACCTCGGGAATGGTGTCGAGCGCGATTCCCCCATCTACTTCGATGCGGTAATTGAGCCGGCGCTGGGTGCGGATCTCATCTAACTCCCGGATTTTGCGTACAGAGCCCGGGATAAACGTCTGCGCCCCAAAACCAGGATTAACGGACATGACCAACACATAATCCACGATGTCGAGCACTTGGGAAAGAGTGTCGACCGGAGTCGCCGGGTTGATCACTACCCCAGCCAGACAATTGTGGTTCCTGATCAAGTGCAAGCTTCGGTCCAGGTGGACGCAGGCCTCCTGATGCACGGAAATCCAGTCGGCCCCAGCTTCGGCGAACAAGGGAATGTACTGGTCCGCATTCTCGATCATCAAGTGGCAGTCCAGGGGGAGTTTGGTGAACTTCCGCAAGGACTTCACGATGGGAGGCCCGGCAGTCAGGTTGGGGACGAAATGCCCGTCCATGATGTCCACATGGACGACAGTTCCGCCGCCATCGGCTGCGGCCTGGACCTGCTCCGCCAGATGGGCGAAATCCGCCGACAGGATCGAAGGTGCAAGTTCAACCAACCTGGGCTCCACAGGACAGACCTACTGTAGAAATTTTAACACGTGGGGTAGGGAACAAATGGCATTTCGGTGTGGATTCGCGGTCCAATGAGTCACTGCACCGTGACCGTTACCGTCGATTTCTGATGGGCTGTGATTTCTATCGGCTCCGCGGCTTTCAAATAGGGCTTAATCACTTCAGGATTTGACCACTCCATAGTCCAGCCGTTCTCAATGGCGACAATCTTGTATCTACCGGGGAGGGCTCTAGCCAGCAGGAAGGTGCCATCGCTGTCGCTTTGATCACGGCGCACGAGCGAAGCCTTGCGCCCGATATCGTCGGGCACAAGCACGATCATCGCGCCGGGGAAGGGTTTGCCATTCTTGACGGCCAGTCCTTCCACGCTCCCTAAACCGCGCGCCATTTTGACCGTGAGCTGAGTTGGACCAGAACCGTCGAGTTCAATCCTGTTTCCTTCCACGGGAGGCAACGCGTCGCGGGTTACGCTGCCCACGATCACTCCGCCTGCGATTCCGTCGACCAAGACTTCGTAGCGTCCCGCGTGAATGGGCTCACTCATCTGAAATTCACCTTTCTCGGAGACCTGGCCGGTGTAAATTCCATTTTCATTGCGAAGATATACAAACACGTCCCGGTAAAGAGAATTGCCCTCCATCGCCACCACGCCGTGAACCGTGATGAAAGGCAACGACTCTGTCTTCGCGATCTCCCCGTTCTCAAGAATGCTAATCTGCTGCGAAGACTTTGCCGGGCTTGGGCCCATGGCCTGACCGTCAAGCGTGAACTGCCCAGGTGGAATTCCGGTGATCTCCACCTCTCCATCGTTGCGAAACGTCTGCTGAGGGAGCTGAATGGAACTTCCAAATACGTGCTGGGACAACATGAAGTTAGTATTCTGGGTCTGACTGCTCGCCGGGATGCGAAGATGCACGGCGGGGACCGCAGTGAGAGTGACATCAGCTGAGGCCTGTTCACCCGGCTTGACTACAATCGGGGTTGCGGAGCTTACATCTGTGGTGCTGGGGTAGAAGGTCAGTGGATAGGCCATATCCAGAGGATTCTGCGGCTCTGTAACTTCCTTCCGGATTGTTCTGGTAGACCCGTCGGCGCGGGTTGTGGTCGCTGTAACGGTTTGGAAACGCGGGCCGCTCTGGGCATACCAGGGCTGGGCCGATACTGCGATCAAATAACTCCCGCCGTATAAGGGGCTGAAGCGGTAGCGACCCCGGTCATCCGAGTTGGTATATCGCGGCGGCGAGGTAGCTTGTCTGCCATTGAAGATGCCCGTTCGAAACACGGCAACGGTTGCATTGCGTATCGGTTCATTCAACTCATCGGTGATCATCCCGGAAATGGCGGCGCCCGGACGCAGACGGAACACGATACCTTCCGAAGGAACATCGCTACCTACAACGATGGCGGAAGAATAAGTTTCATGTTCATCGTAAGTCTGCCGCGGAAAACCACGGCCCTGCGCCGCCAACCAGAATTTCCCTTTGGCCAGCCTCTCAAAGACGAAGCGGCCCTGAGCGTCAGTCTTTGTCTTTTGCCCTCCGGATGAGGAAACCGGGCCGATGGCGACCTCTATGTCTTTCAGGGGCGTGCCGTTGGCGGCGTTCACGACGATTCCGCTGATTCGCAGGCCAGGCGGCACGCGGTTGGCCACAACACCCTGCTGTGCTGCTGCCATAAGCACGAGAATCGCAGGAATGAGATAGCGAAACATGGGTTCTATCTTTCCCGTCTGACGCGTTCGACTTTGACATCGATGGATTGCCCGGGCAGCAAGCTCACATGGGCTGCCCGGGACAGGTAAGGATGCAAAACTTCGAGGTCTGAATATTCAAGTTGTTCGATGGTGTCGAACGCCAACACGTCGTAACCGCCCGGAGCCAGTCCGTTGATCGAGAAGGGGCCATCGCCTTCTACGGTCATCGTTCTGATATCTCGCGGCGCATCGTCGCGAACCACCAGGATGGCCGCAGGGATCGGCTTCCTGCGCGTCCCCAATGAAATGTTCAAACTTGCGCCATCATTGCGCAAGACAATATCGATGCTTTGTCCCGAGCCCCTAACCTCGAGCTCCTCGCTCAGCAGGTTGGCTCCGCCGGCGGTTGCCGATTGCACGTACCAAGGCTCGAACGCCCTGACAATGAGATTGTATTTTCCCGCTTCCACATTATGAAAGGAGAACTGGGATTTCTTGTCCTGATCCTTGCCCTGATCCTGGTAAGGAGAATAATTCCGCCGGTCCAAAGTGTCGCCGGTGGTTTCAAGCGTGATATTTGCCGGGATGCCATTTCTGGACCCAAACGAAGAGAATCCCGGATGTGGTTGCCGGGAGTTATCCCCCTGAGACGGTTCCAGGTGAACATTGACGGGAATGGACGGCATCGGCTCAAGCGCGATCACCAGTCCGCTGCGATCGGAGCTGATGGTGATGGGAACGTCCGCGCTCAGTTGAGCCCCGCTCTGGTCCTGCGATTGAGCATGGAGGACATAAGAGCCGCCCGGTACCCGCATTTCGAACTGCTGCGGGCCCGGATCGAAGCGCACCGGTACCCCAAACGACCGGCCAGGACGATCGTTGAACGTGAGCGAGACCCCAAATCCAGGCGCGCCCCCCACGACTGTTCCGGAGAGTTTGAAGGCCGGCGATTTCTTGAGTGAAAAATCGATTTCAACCTGTTGTCCAGATGCCAGGCTAGTTGGGGCAGCATTGCTGAAATCGGCTGCATTCGGGTAAAAAGCCTTGGCATAGCCAAACTCAGACTCAGGACCCGCGATCACCAGGGCTGAAGTATCGAGGCCGGGCCCGGCCGATATCAGATAACCTCCGGGGCGCAACTCGGCAAAGCGGAATTCACCGTCTTCATCCGTGAATGTTTGGTGCTGTTCCCAACTGCGGCGGCCCTCGACGATGCTGGTTTGATAGAGAGTTACGGGAATCCTCTCCACCGGGTCTCCCTGCGAACCAACCTTGCCGTAGATCACCGATTCGGGAACAAGTTTAACGGTGACGGGATCGGAGTCGGGTCCAACACGAGCCAGGTCTGAATTCCGGTACGCTCGCGAGAGTTCCTGCTCGCTGAAGAAGCCGGGCTTTCGTACCGCCACGGCGGTTTGCATCTCCGGCAGGTCAGCGAATTCAAAGTGACCACTTGCATCGGTCAGAGCGGACCGGTTGTAAACCTGCACCAGGGCATGGGGAATGGCTTCACCGGTGACCGAATTCACCACCGTGCCGTTTAGTTTGTAATACTTTTGGTTGGAGTCCCCGAAGTTGGCGCCGGTCATCTGACCACTTGCCGGCGAACCCAGGAGATGCAAAAGGGAAACAGCTATAACCTGAACCACGACCCAAAGAAGACTGCGGCGAGGGGATGAAACCATAACGTCTAAGAAACTTTTCAGTGATTCATGAAGTTAGACAACCGGGGCCGTGAATTTGTTGCTTGGATCGAATCGGTCAAGATAATTCTATCCCATGGGTCTAATCGACCTAAAAACTTGCGACAGATTTGCCCCAGCGCGCCGCATGCTAACCTCGAGATTCATGCCCGTTTCCCCGCAAGTAATCTCAGCCGGATTCAGTCTGGCTGCTGTCCTTTTCTGGGGCACCAGCGATTTTCTGGGGGGATATGCCTCCAGAAATGCCAATGCTGTGCTGGTCACGGCTATCACGAACGGCTCGGGACTGGTGGCGATCATTATGGTGGCGGTTCTTTCCGGGGAGCAGATTCCAGGCGGGCCTGGCGTTGCCTGGGCGCTGGCGGGCGGCGCATTTGGAGGGTCGGCACTGGCGGTTTTCTATCGCGCGCTTGCCTCCGGCAACATGGGCTTGGCGGCTCCCATCTCCGCCATACTGTCGGCTGCCATCCCCGCTCTGTTTGGAGTTTTTGTCCAAGGCTTACCCCGCGCGCCGCAACTGACAGGATTCATCCTGGCTGCGGTTGGCATTGGGCTCATTTCCCGTTCCGATGAAGCGGGACGTCCTCAGGGGATCGGGCTGGCGTTAATTGCGGGCGTCGGGTTTGCGGGATTCTATATCTGCGCGCGACAAGCTGGAACCGGGTCGGCGCTGTGGCTGGCTGCCGGCTCGCGCTTGGCCGCTTTTGTTTGTACGGCGACGTGGGCTGTGGGAACAAGAAGTTTTCAGCCCCGGCAGACGTCCAGCTTGCGTTGGGGAGTGGCCGCTGGACTGATTGACGTCAGCGGTAGCGTGATGTTTTTCCGTGCCGTGCAGACAGGCCGCATGGATGCGGCAGTTGTCCTGACTTCACTTTATCCCGTCATCACGGTCTTACTGGCCCGGATGGTCCTCAAAGAACAGTTCACCCGCTGGAAAGTAGCAGGAATTGTGGCGGCGGTGGTAGCAGTACCGTTGATTGCAACCTAGCCGGTTTCCCGGCCTGCTAACATCGGTTCCGTGGCACTGCTTGAAATCCGCAACCTGACTAAAGTATTTCCGCTGGGCGAATCTGTGTTTGGGGGCGGCGCCAAGGGCGAAGTGCGCGCTGTGGATGATGTTTCCCTCGATATTCAGACCGGTGAAACTCTGGGGTTGGTAGGCGAGTCGGGTTCGGGGAAGAGCACGCTAGGGCGGCTGGTCCTCCGGCTGATTGAACCAAGCTCGGGAAGGATCCGGCTGAACGGGCGTGATCTGCTGGCTGCTTCGGGCAGCGAAATGCGCCAACTACGCCGCGACATGCAGATTGTTTTTCAGGACCCCTTCGGGTCGCTTGATCCGCGGATGCGCGTGGAAGAGATAGTTGCCGAGCCGCTCATCATTCATGAGGGGTTGAGCAAGGATGCGCGGTGTTTACGAGCCGGCGAATTGCTTCGTGCGGTGGGGCTGGACTCGTCGGCGTTGCGGCGTTATCCCCACGAATTCAGCGGCGGGCAAAGGCAGCGCATTGGAATTGCGCGGGCTTTAGCTCTAAGGCCAAAGTTCATTGTGGCCGATGAACCTGTCTCCGCGCTCGACGTCAGTGTTGGGGCTCAGATCGTGAACCTGCTCGCCCAGTTGCAGAGGGAGTTTGGGCTGACTTATCTGTTTATCTCACACTCGATGCCGGTAGTGCGCTATCTTGCAACTCGGGTTGCGGTCATGTATCGCGGAAAAATTCTCGAAGTGGGCGCGACCGAGCAAATTACCACTCGGCCTTCGCATACCTACACTCGCAGCCTGCTCGCGGCCACTCCGGAAATACGCGTATAGCATTGCCCACCGCAGCCGTCCCGCTCTTGTTGCGAGGTCCCGAAGAGTCTACAATTCCTGCGCCTGGAGGTTCTAATGGCCACTGTTCCTCTTCCGCCGAGTCAACCTGAGATTTCCCCGGTGCAACCAACGCCCCCGCTTTCCCAGGGCGCGCGCATCATCAACACGTTTATCGCACCCAGCAAGACTTTTACCGACCTGCGCAGCAGCGCGGCATGGTGGGCGCCATTCATTCTTGTCATTGTCGTTAGCTGGGCGTTCGTCTATGTTGCAGGACAGAAAGTCGGCTTTCAAAAAATCGCGGAGAACCAAATGCAGGCCCAACCCAAGCAGCAGGCGCGCATGGAATCCATGCCTGCCGCCGAGCGCGAGCATGCCATGCAAATGGCTGGAAAGTTCACCGCCGGCATCAGTTATGCGTCGCCTGCGATTCAACTGCTGATTATGTTGATTCTCGGCGCGCTCTTTTTTGCCACGCTCAAAATGGCCGCTGGGGTTGAGGTTCGCTTCGGCGCGGTGTTTGCGGTTTTAATCTATGCCGGGCTGCCGGGAGCTTTGCGGGCCTTGCTGGCGATGATCTCTTTACTTGCGGGTGTGAGCGCGGATTCGTTCACTATGCAGAACCCGTTGGGCAGCAATCCTGGATATTACTTGAATCCGGCGGATTCCCCTTTTCTCTATAGCCTCGGTTCACAGCTCGATGTCTTCATGATCTGGACGCTGGTCCTTACCGCGATTGGCTTCACTTGTATCAGCAAAGTGAAGGCCAGCACCGCGTACATCATTGTTTTTGGCTGGTGGGCGTTTTTCACCTTGGGGCTATCATCGCTGGCGTTGCTGGCGTAAGGAGAGCGACTTCAAGGGAGCTTGGATTTGACCAGGTCCTCTACTCGTTGGAGGACCTCGTCCTCCGACAAGCTGGTTGAATCCAACACTACGGCATCGATTGCCGCGACCAGGGGAGAGGTCGCCCGCGTGCGATCACGTAGGTCGCGTTCCCGCACGTCCGCCGCGGAAGAGGTGGCCGGAATGCCTTTGGCGCGGAGTTGTTCCACCCGCCGCTGCTCGCGCACGACGGGATCGGCATCCAGAAAAATCTTGACGTCGGCGTCGGGAAAAACTTTGGTGCCGATGTCGCGCCCCTCCATCACAATGCCACCTCCGGCGCCCATGGCACGCTGATGGTCGACCATCCATTCGCGGACTTTGGGATGCACGGAGACGCGCGATGCACCCTGGGTAACATCGGCTTCCCGAATGCGCTGGCTGACGTCCTTGCCGTCGAGCAGAACGCGGTTGCCGCCCAAGGTCGGCTCAAGCTCGATTCGAGACTGATGGGCCAACTGCACTAACACCGGTTCGTCATCGAAGGAAATGTCGTGTTCGATGGCCTTCAAGGCAAGGGCGCGATACATGGCGCCACTCTCCAGATTGACGTAGCCGAGCTTGCGCGCCAGGCGGGAAGCGATCGTGCTTTTTCCGGCGCCGGCCGGGCCGTCAATGGCAATGATAAGTTTGCGCTGTGGGGGGCCGGTCATGCTGGAAAGGAAGATTGTACATGGGATGGCAACGCCGGCGGCGCTGCTATCTATAGGCCGGTGGCGGTGGGCGCAACCACCGGCTCGCGGCCACTCCCAGAGTAAGCAAACTCATCAAGCCTATAATCCCCAGCGAAATGACGCAGTAAATACACCAAACTCCCAGCACCTCTTTTTCGATGTGTGCGAGGTAAAGGGAAAACCCCAACGACGCCAGCGTGAAATCGAGAAGTCGCGCGAACGCGTCTCTCATGGCCAAAACTCCCAGCAGGAGATAACCGGCAATTCCCAGCGCCGCGACGGGCACTCCCCAAACCATGGCAAACGGGCTTTTGTTCACCGTGCCGCAGTCCCATTTTTCGTTGATGCTGCATGGAGAGTCGCCGGTGCGGTAGTGCTCGCGCAAGGCAAGCGCTGAGACTACCATTCCGGCGAAGGCCAGCACGACCAGAACAACTCTCATGTTCCCGTTCCTTGGATTGAATTTGTCCTCATAGACTATAAATCCTTCACACAATGGAGTCATACTTGCTTTGATCAATTTTCGTGCCAACCGCACATGCGAACAGCGCGAACCGTGCCAGCGCCCCGAATTGCGCATATAATTCTGCGGCGGACGGAGGACAAGCGTGAGCGCGCCAAAGACAGCCGCGGGTCAAGATAGTCGGTTGCTCATCGCCAGGCTGGGAGCGCTCCTGCTTGGAATTCCGTTGGCGCGCGTGAGCCTGCCATTTCTGCCTAAACTTTTTTCGGATGTCAGTTTCGGCTTCATGTCCAGGCTGGGAGTCTTCTTTGGCCTGATTGTGCTGGTGTGGCATTGGGGCTTGCGCCGCGAATGGTTTTACTGGCGCAGCGCTCTGTTTCTGCTGGCATCGGTGGTTTCGGCATGCGCAGCCTACTGGTCGGTTGCTTTTGCGGCTGAGAGATTCTTCATGCTGGCGATTACGGTGACCGGCGCCGTCTTGCTGGCACTGTCACAGAAGTTCATTCTTGATTGCTCGTGGAACCAAGCAGTGGGAGCTATGATCCTTGCGCCGGCATTTTTTCATTTGGTTTCCTACGGTGCGCGTTTGTTTCCCGGAGGCCGCGACGTGATTACCGAGTATTTGCCGAACTACTGGCAGGTCGGCTACCTGCTGGGGATGTTCGTAGTTCCCGATTTGGTTGCGAAAGAGGAGCCCTCATTGGCGGCTGCTCATTGATTCCGCGCAAGAGATATTCCTGAGTCCTTCTACCTGCCGGTTCGAAAGGCCTGCCCCTACTGCGATGCCCTTCTCGACTGCTTGCCCTCGTGCCGCAGACTGCGGCCTTCGACCAGGTGAAACAGTTCCTCGCCTAGATTTTTCGCATGATCGCCGGCGCGTTCGATGGCCTGCGCCATCAGGAGCAAATTCGTACTATAGTCGCGACGGCTGGCGTCGGAACTGCTCAGATGGCGGCGGAATATCGCCTGGCAAGCCAGGTCAATCTCGGCGTCGGTGCGCATGACCCACGTGGCGGAGTCCAAATCGCGCTTAGCAAAGCCGCTGTGCACGCGGTCCAGCATCTTTGCCAAAACCTCGGCCATTTCCATCAGGTCCTTGCTGTCTTTGGGTTGAAGACGCGAGGGCAATTTCTGCGAAAGCTTGGCCACCGACCAGGTCAGGTCCCCAATGCGTTCGAGGTCAATAATGAATTTCAGGCAGGCCAGGAGTTGCCGGGCCTCGGACTCGGTGACCTCAGTGATGGCGCTGGTAATCTCCTCGTCAATGCGCCGTTCCAGCCGGTCGAGTTCCTTCTCGCAGTCTTTCACCGCCAGCATCGCCATCTTGGATGACGTCCCCAGATAGTCGTGAAGGTTGGTGGAAGCGTCCTTGGCAACCAGGCAGGCTTGCAGGGCAAGAGAGGTTAATTGGTTCGTGGATTCCGGAATCTCGGAGGGGCGAGAACGTTTCATGATTTGTGTAGAGATCTGGCACTTTTGCCACTCTGCGTACAGCAGGACATAAGTTTTGCATCTGAGATTATGGTAAGACCGAACTACGGCACGCTATTGGTAAGGCGGACAGAATCGTCCGCCCTATATTCCATGATACTGCCGAAATGCTTTCACGCCCGCTTTTCCCATATAGCGTTCCAGAACATTCCGGTCCGTCTGCCGCAGATCCACCAGTACCAGGCCATCCAAGACGTCTGAAAACTTACGGTCCACGTTGAAGCTGACAATCCGTCCGCCTAACTTGGCGTACTGTTTGATCAAAATCGGCAGGCCTTTGCCATCGCTCTCCACATCGGAGATAGGGGCGGACAACTCGTCGATATCGCAAATCTTGTCGCAGGCGGCCTGGTATTCCTTGGCTCGGACCCAGCTTTGGCGGAAGGGACGGCGCGGCGTGATCCAGTGCGCCAGTTTCTGCTGTTGTTCCCGGGCCTGGAAGAAGCGGACAATCAGCTCCCGCGATACCTGATTGTAGCGGCTGCTGATGCTGACCGCGCCGAACAGGACGGCCAACTCCGGACGCGTGGCCAGATAGCGGCCGATGCCCTTCCACATCATGAGCAAGGGAACGTATTGTTTCTGATACTCCACACGCACAAAGGAGCGGCCAAGCTCCAATGCCGGGCCAAGGTGCTTGAACATCTGCTCGTGGTAACGAAACAGCGTGCTGGTGTACAGACCCTCGGTCCCATGGGCAGGAATGATTTCTGCCGTGAGGCCCATGCGGTAAGCGCCCACCAGTTCCTGGTTATTCTTGCTCCACAGCAACAGGTGTTTGTAGTGGAGGTCAAAGCGGTCGACGTCCGTGCGTTCGCCCGTCCCTTCTCCGGCGGCGCGAAAGGTGACCTCGCGCAGCCTGCCGAGCTCCGGCAATAGATTCGGCATGGCCGGCGTCTCGGCGACGTAAATAGCGAATTCGCGGTTTTCATCAATCTGGCTGTGGGCAGGAAGTTGCGCAATATCCTGTTGCAGGAGCTCACGCGGGACTGCCGCATCGACGGGCGCCTGTGCTTTGGCCGGCAGCATGCCGCGCAAAGTTGGAGCGATATGCGTCCTGATGCGGCCACGCTCCCCGAGAATGTAAGTCCGCCAGCGCAAATAGGCGGTGGCTTGGTCCTCGGAACCCGCATTGCGCAGTGCGTCAGGGGAGATCGTGCTGCCAACGCGAACCGGAACCTTGCGGTCCGTCTGTTGCAGAAATTCGCTCAACAACCAGGCGGTGCGTAACTTGGGGTGCAACAAGCCCACGGCCTGAAAGGGAACTGAGTTTCTGCCACCAATGTACACGGGCAAGGTTTCTGCTTCGGTCATGCACGCCAGACGAGCGGGAGTGGCGCTCCATTCCGGATCCACCACGTTCATCCGAGGAAGTCGAAAGTGTGAAACTTCGCCGGAAGGGAAGACCGCCAGCATTGCTCCGGAACGCAACCAGCGGACTGCCTCCGCCAGCGCGCGGCGGTTGCGGGCGGTCGCGGCCTTACTCCCGAACGGATCCACGAAGATGCAGTGCTCGCGCAATTCGGGGATGCCCGCCAGCATCAAGTTGGTCAAGACTTTTACATCTTCCCGCACACGCGAGAGCAGTGCCCCGACGATGACCCCATCTAAAATCCCGAACGGGTGATTCGCGGTAACCACGACAGGTCCGCTGGCGGGAATCCGCGCAATGTCCGCGTCGGCAACCCGATATTCGACCCGCATTTCCGTCAACAAGTTTTCCAGCAGGGAGCGGTTTACCGGCTGCTGGGAGCGCAGATAGAGCTCCCAGATACGGTTCATGGGCAGAAGTTTCTGCACCAGCCCGCGGAAGGGAAAGTGATCAGGCGGCTGAATCGGCGAACTGCTTTGGCCAGCAAGCAGACCAGGGTTCGGCATGATCCAATTCCTACGGCATGGAGGTTGCGCTTAGATGAATCGCAAGTAAATAGAATGTGACAGGATAATGACTCTGGTACTTAAAACTCCTGCCTAATTGCACCGGATTCGCGGCATTATCCGGGAAGATTCCTGGGGAATCGTGTTTCCTCTTGCGTCAGCAGACCTCACTTTTAGATAATACTCTAGCGTCATTAATACTGTGCAGTCATACAACCGAGCGGATTTACTGCGAATCTTGCGCCTCACGGCGCGTCAACTGTCGGCTTGGGAGAAGGCCGGGTTGGTGGCCGTCTCCGAGCGCTACTCTTTCTTCGATCTCCTGCAAGTGAAAAAAGTGCGTGACTTGTGCGCGCGAAAGGTCCGTCCCGCCATCATCCGGCAATCGCTGGAGGCGATGCAGAAACAGGCCGCGGGAATGGAGAATCCGCTGCTCGAAGCCGGCTCTTACAGCACAGGAAACCGCATTGCCTTCCGCCACGAAGGCAGAGTCGTTGAACCGATTGCGGGGCAGTTCATCTTTGACTTTGCTCCCGGCGAGAAAGTAGTGGCGAGCACTCCTATCGCGCTCTCGCGTGCCGAGCCCGAACCAGCCGACGTCAGCGAGCTGTTCGCGCACGGCATCTCGCTGGAAGAAGATCCGAGCCGCATGCTTGAGGCCGTCGCCACCTACGAACGGGTGCTGGACCTTGATCCCGATCATGCCGCAGCGCACATCAACCTGGGAACGCTCTGCTACAACCGGCAGGAATATGGGAAGGCAGAGCAGCACTATCGCCGTGCGGTCGAAATCGATCCCCGCTATTCCCTGGCATATTTCGATCTTGGCAATGTGCTCGATGAAACCGGACGAGTGCATGAGGCCATACAGACTTACCAATCGGCGTTGTCCTTAGCGCCGACCTATGCAGATGCCCACTACAATCTTGCGTTAGCCTATGAAAAGATCAAAGAGCCACGCAAGGCGCTCAAGCACTGGCAATCCTACGTGAGGTTGGACTCGACCGGCCCCTGGGCCACCCACGCCCGCAATCAGATGAAGCGTATTCTGCAAAGCGATGGGCTGAAGCTGATACCCGGCAAGAAACAAGAATAGAGATTGCAATAGAAGTTTCTCTGCGATGCGGTGAAGGCTTTGGCGTTGGTCTTAGTCCCCAATCGCTCGTTCCCAGTTCCCAGCGCAATCAAGGTGTAGAATCCAAAAGTTGTCTGGAGGCTTTTATGCCAGAAACTTTAATCCCGGCTCCGACCGCGGCTCCCCTAACCAGCCTTAGCGAAGATGAGGTTCTATTTCGCGACAACGTCCGCCAGTTCGCCGAGGAAAAGCTGCGCCCGCTGGCCAAGGAAATGGATGAAAAGGGCATTTTCGACCAGGGTCTTATCCGGGAATTTTTCCACCTGGGATTGATGGGCATTGAAATCCCGGAATCATACGGCGGCAGCGGCGGAAAGTTTTTCGAGGCGATTCTGGCGGTCGAGGAATTGTCCCGGGTGGACGCCTCCGCAGGTGTAATTGTCGACGTGCAAAACACCCTGGTGAACAACGCGCTCATCCGCTGGGGAAATGAGGAGCAGAAGAAACGCTATCTTCCTCGCATGTCGTCGGAAATCTGCGGCGCATATGCCTTGAGTGAAGCGAGTTCCGGCTCGGATGCCTTTGCTCTGCAAAGCAAAGCGGAACTCCGGGGCAGCGACTACGTTCTGAACGGACGCAAATTGTGGATTACCAACGGTAAGGAAGCAGGTTTGTTCGTGCTGTTCGCTACCGTCGATGCAGCGGCCGGGTACAAAGGGATTACTGCCTTCATTATCGAGAAAGATTTTCCCGGCTTTACCGTCGGAAAGAAGGAAGACAAGCTGGGGATCCGCGCTTCATCCACTTGTGAGTTGATTCTCGAAGATTGCAAAGTGCCGAAGAGCAATGTGCTGGGAGAAGCCGGCAAAGGGTACAAGATCGCCATTGAAACCCTCAACGAAGGACGCATCGGAATCGGCGCGCAAATGCTGGGAGTGGCGCGTGGCGCCTGGGAGTACGCCTGTAAGTACGCCCAGGAGCGCAAACAATTCGGCAAGGCCATTGCCGAGTTCCAGGGGATCCAATTCCAGATCGCACAGATGGCAACCGAAATCGAGGCCGCCCGCCTGATGGTTTATAACGCAGCCCGGATGAAGGACGCGGGTGCTCCATTTGTCAAGGAAGCCGCCATGGCGAAGCTGTTCTGCTCGCAGGTGGCGGAGCGGGTCACTTCGCTAGCGATTGAGATCTACGGCGGCTACGGGTTTACCAAGGATTACCCAGTCGAAAAATATTGGCGCGATGCCAAGATTGGCAAGATATACGAAGGTACCTCCAATATGCAGCTGGCTACCATTGCCAAGCTGGTTTTGGGGAAGTGAGCGGCTGGATGCATGGGCGAGGCTGCTCAACTTAAAGTTCAAAACACTCTGGTAACAATACCCGGTTACCCATAATATGCAGCAAGTTGCATTCTGATGGCCCGATAGAAGCCGCGTGGTTGATGCCAACCATTTTCCTTGCAACAACTTAACTCAAAAGTTACCGATGGTTCCTAAGCTGCTTTTCCCATAGTACCCGCGGGTTCTGGGGTATGAGGAGTGCCGCTTGCTGACGATCGCTACCGAAACTAGCGCAATGCCAAAGTCTAAACACAGTATGCTGCCTTTGCTGGTGGTCTTATTCCTGGTCTCGTACGGCTTGTTGGCCGTGCTGGTGGTAGAGCAGGACCGCACCATCACAGCGCAGCGTTCCCTGATCCAGCAAACCATGGGGGATAGCCTTGCGTTGAATCAATTGAAAGGCAAGATTCTCCGCCAGCAGCATCCCGGTACGCACGCTCAAGCTCCGTCCACCCCGCAGGAAAAAGGTTCTGGGAAGTCGCGGAGACTGGTCCCGCTGAAACCACCGAAGGATGCAGCAGATACACCGGATTCACGCCGGATTCCCGTCTCCATTTAGGTTCGTTCGCCCAGGTTGGTCTGACAATTTATGAAGGTCTTGGCTGCGTTAATACTGTCGTTGTCTTTCCCCGCGTTGCAGGTTGCGCCCAAACCGCCCGCCGCCCCCGTGGAACGCCATGTTGCCAAACAGGTGCGCCACCACGGTTCGTGGTACTTTGCGGACAATGGACACGCTGTCTTCTGCTACGGACCGGTCTTGCTGGTCCCGGTGAATGAACGCGGAGTCCAGCGCGTCGCCACTTTTTGCCGCGATGGGCAAACTATGGTCCCATTAAAAGACTAGCCACCAGCCCAGTCCTTCGCTATTCTTTGCGCGTCATGATCAAGGCATCTCAGGCATCCTCGTGGCTTGCCTTACTAGCCGTAGCCGCTTCGCTTTCTTGTGGAGGCGGGAGTGGAACTAAGGGGTCGGGTGGTCCTCCACCTGTGGTCCCGACACTGCGCGACAAAGCCGCGACGCACAATATCAAGATCGGCACAGCTGCCGATCCCGCCTTTCTCAGCGAGACCAAGTATTCTGCGATTCTGGGCACCGAATTCAACCAGTTGGAACCTGAGAATCAAATGAAGTTCGGGCTCATTCATCCTCGCCCGGACACGGACCCTAATCCTTACGATTTTTCCGGAGCCGATGCGCTGGTTTCGTTTGCCCAGGCTCACGGCCTGGTGGTGCGCGGGCATACGTTGGTCTGGCACAGTCAGGTTCCAAGCTGGATCACCGACGGCATCGCCGGCGCGACCATCGATGCGAACCAGTTGTCCACCATCCTGCAAGGCCATACTCAAACGGTGATGACCCACTACGCAGGCAAAGTCTATGCGTGGGATGTGGTGAACGAAGCCTTCAACGACAATGGCACCATCCGCAGCACGCTTTGGTATGACCAGCCGGGAATCGGTTTCGCCGGGCAGCAGACGAAATATATCGAGCAAGCATTTACCTGGGCGCATGCCGCCGACCCCAGCGCCAAGCTGTTTTACAACGATTACAATGACGAAACTCTCAACCTAAAATCGGATGCCATCTATGCCATGGCTCAGGATTTCAAGAATCGTGGGGTGCCGTTGCAGGGCATCGGCTTCCAGATGCATATCGATCTAAACTTCGACAATCCCCTGGCTCTGACCTCGTTCACCAACAACTTGCAGCGCTTCGCCGCGCTCGGAATGGAACTTCACATCACCGAGTTGGACATTCGCCTGAGCAGCTCTGACCCTGCGTCCCTGGCCGCGCAGGCTCATCTGTACGGAGAGATCGTAGGCATCTGTGTGCAGCAACCGGCGTGCAAGGTGATCCAAACCTGGGGATTCACGGATGCGCATTCATGGATTCCTACTTTCATCCCGAATTGGGGGTGGGCCTTGCCCTGGGATCTGAACTATCAGAAGAAGCCTGCCTATACGGCGATCCTGAACGCTCTGTAACAACGCACCCAACAAACTTGTTATTCCGAAGCGCGGCAGTGTCGCGCGATGAATCTGCTTTGTTCGCCCTATAATCGTTGCATGCCCAAGTTCGAGAAACATATCTTCGTCTGCACCAACCAGCGTGAACCGGGCCACCCACGCGGCTGTTGCGATCCCGAAGGCAAGGCGGAGATGCAGGGAATCCTTAAGCAGAAGCTTGCGGTGCGCGGATTGAAGGGGAAAGTGCGCGCCAACAAGGCGGGATGCCTTGATCAGTGCGAGCATGGGCCGAACATGGTGATTTATCCAGAAGGCGTGTGGTACGGAGGGGTGACGGTCGATGATCTCGACGAGATCATCGAATCGCACATTATTGGCAACAAGCCAGTGCAGAGACTGGTGCTTCCAGATGAATGCCTGAACACCTCAAGCTGCATCCATCGTAAATCCAAATAGGTGGTAGGCCCGGCAGGGATTGAACCTGCAACCCCCGGATTAGAAATCCGGTGCTCTATCCAATTGAGCTACGGGCCCCTGTGTCCGATTCCATTATATGGAATTGCGCGCGGGCGTCCCGGCAGCCTTTTTTAAAAGAAACCATTCGGCTCCTGGCGGCACCTAACCATATTTTATGCAGTGTCAGTCTCCACGTCCCAGCCTTACCGTGAGGGACATGCTCGCTTCCTGGGGGCATATCCTGCGCGGCCGGGTTCCCCTGATGTCGATTGAAATCACGCGGGAATGCCCCTTGAGTTGCCCCGGATGTTACGCCTATGGCGAAACCCATCTTGCCGGAACCACTTTGCGCCAGCTTAGCGATTTCCGCGGTGACACGCTGGTCAGCGAAGTACTGAACCTGGTGCGCAAGCATCGGCCGCTCCATGTTTCGCTGGTAGGAGGAGAGCCGCTGGTGCGGCATCGTGAACTGGATCGCATCCTGCCCCAACTGGCGAAGATGGGGGTCTTCACCATGGTTGTGACCAGCGCGGTGATTCCCATTCCCGCGAAGTGGATGGAATTGCCACGATTGCGGATTGCCGTTTCGGTGGATGGGCTGCCGGAACATCACGACGCGCGCCGCAAGCCCGCAACCTATGAGCGCATTCTGGCGAACATTGCGGGACGGAAGGTGAATGTGCATTGGGTCATCACCAAACCCATGCTGGCGCGGACTGGTTACCTGGAGGAGTACCTTGCCTTTTGGAGTCAACGCCCGGAGGTGGACCGTATTTGGGTAAGCCTCTACACACCGCAAATGCAAGAGCGGAGCAATGAGATGCTCACTCCTCAAGACCGTGAACTGGTGGCTCGTGAACTGCCGCGCTTGAAACCGCGCTATCCCAAGCTGCTTCTGAACGAAGGGATCGCAGATGCGTTTCTTTCACCTCCGGCGAATCCGAAGGATTGTCTGTTCGCCAAGATGTCACTGAATTACTCCGCCGATTTGAGGACGCGGGTGGAGCCCTGCGTTTTTGGGGGCACGCCGGACTGCCGCCAGTGTGGTTGCGCCATCAGCAGTGGGCTGCATTGGATCAGGGCGATCAAAGTGGCCGGACCGCTTACCATCGATCATCTGGTGCGCGGGTCGATGGCGATGGGAAGGGTGATGGCACGGCTAACCGACGACTCCCAGACCCAGCGTTGGGAACCGCAACCGCCTTCCGAGGGCCCGTTGGTGCAAATCACCTGATGCGGCACGCTGCGAGCCATCCGCCGTTATACTTCCCCGGTGGCCTCAACCGCGGTTGCTGCTCCGGCAGCTACAGCCTCCCGCCTTGCCTACATCGACTGGATGCGCGGCCTGGCTTGCCTGGTCATGTTCCAGACCCATGGGTACGATTCGTGGCTGAACCCGGAAGCGCGCAAGACCGGGTTCTTCCAGTGGTCGCAGATCGGTGGCACGTTACCAGCGCCGCTGTTCCTGTTCCTGGCGGGAATTTCCTTTGCACTGGTGACCGATAGGCTGCTGCAAAAAGAAGTCTCTGTCGATCGAGTTGCGCGGCAAACCATCCTTCGCGGCGCACAGATCTTCGGCCTCGGACTATTGTTCCGCCTCCAGGAATTCCTCATTTCCTGGGGATGGGCCCCGTGGAGCGATCTGTTTCGCGTGGACATTCTGAACATCATCGGCGTCTCCATGATGCTCATGGGAGTGATGTGCTGGGTGGTTTTGCGGGTGTCCCGATCATGCGATCCGAGGTCCTCCTTGGCCGCGAGTGCAGTGGCTGTCGCCGCCGCGGTCTCGCTGCTCACCCCGCTGCTGTGGACCACATGGCGAATACGCTGGCTCCCCTGGCCGATTGAGTCCTACATCAACGGAGTGCACAATTTGGGCGAACCACAACCCTGGTTATTCCCAGTCTTTCCCTGGACTGCGTTCGCCTTTGCCGGGCTCGCTGGGGGATTTCTGCTATTCAGTGACTGGGCGAAGACGCACGAAGCGATGATGTTTATCCTGCTGGGCGCAGGCGGGATCAGTCTGGTTTATGTCTCGCGCTGGCTGGATGCAAGCAGGGTTCAGCTGTTTCCCGTGTACGATTATTGGCATACCAGCCCTAACTTTTTTCTGCTGCGTGCCGGGTTGTTGCTCGTGATTTTGCTGGCTGCGTACGCGTGGTGCCGTTGGGGCGCGGGACGATGGCGCTTCAGCCCGCTAATTCAACTCGGGCGGACTTCGCTGCTGGTCTATTGGGTACACATTGAATTCGTATACGGGCGTTTTTCCATCTTGCGTCATCGCTCCCAGGATATTCTTCACGCGACGTTGGGGTTGCTGGCAATCGTCCTCTCAATGTTGGCGCTTTCGATCGCACGAACGAATTGGAACAGGCTTCCGCTTCAAAATCGCTTCCAATCTCTGTTATTCCGGCGCGGAGGGTAGCGACAAGGAGGAACCTGTTTTCGCTGGCTGCTGGTCCGCCGTGTGCCGCAGAAATTCGACCACCTTCTGCTCCGCCCAGTACCCGTCATACCCATTCGGCTCAGCCAGGAAGGAACAGTGTCCCCCGTCGGCGGTTTCCATAAACGTAATGTGCGGATTCGCGGCCACTTTCCTTCGTGTCTCCGGCAGGATGCGAATGAAGGGATCGTTCGCCGCATGAATGATCAGCGCATGGGCCGCAATCCGGTCCACAACATTCGCCGCCGAGGAACGGGCGTAGTAGTCATTGGCTCCGGTAAATCCGCTGTAGTAAGCGGTGATCTTCTCATCAAAATCGCGCAGGCTGCGTATGCCCTGTAACCGCACAATATCAAAAACCTGGGGGAAGTGACGGGCCTTGGCGCGCAGGCGTCCGCGCAACTTCATCAGGAAATACATCTCATAAAACCGATTGCTGGCATGGTGGAGGGCGTCGGCGGAGGGCGCAAGATCCATGGCAGGACAAACCGCCGCGACCGCGCGAAACTGCGGTGGGGCCTGGGCGCCCCACTCGCCGGCTAACTTTAGGACCAGATTTCCGCCCATCGAATATCCGGCCAACGCCAGGTGTTGAATCCCGTCCCGCTCGATCAAGTGTTTGGCGACCGCTGCTACATCGCCGGAGCGGCCCGAATGGTACAGCGTGGGCGCCAGGGATTCTGTCCCGCCGCAATTCCGCTGATTCATGCGGACTACGTTCATGCCCAGAGCCAGACCTTTTTGCGCGATACCCAGCGCGTATCCGGATTCGCTTGACCCTTCAAGGCCATGCACAATAATGACGGTGAGTTTGTCCTTCCGCTCGGGCTGCCAGTTGCAATGGCAAAGAACGCACACGCCCGGCTCGACCTCGATCAGTCTTTCCTCAACTGGCGGTAGCACCACCCGGCGGCGCAGCAAGAAGCTGGCCAGGGTCTGGACATGTCCGCCACGCAGCCCGGGGCGGGGGACAAATCCGGAAATTTTGTTTAGCAGGGCAGCCATGGCTTGGTCTTACAATGATATGAGATCGGCGGAGCGGAGACATCATGCCTATTTACGAGTACATCTGCAAGCAATGCGATCACGAATTCGAAGCCATCATTTACGGCAGCCAAAAAGCTGAGTGCCCCAAGTGCCATGGCAAGCAATTGGCGCCACAGCTGTCGGTATTTGCCGTTTCCGCCAAAGGCTCGTCTTCTGCGCCTCGCGCAAGTGCAGGCCCCTGCGGCAGTTGCGGCGATCCCCGCGGCCCGGGCGCGTGCTCTCTCGATTAACTCTCCACACCCCAGCCTTATGGTAACTTTGGGAACTCAAGACGAGTAACCGGGGTAAGTTTCCCGGCACCGATTCTCACCCTAGTATTTCGGCAGCATTCTTGACAACGATGGATCGACGCCAGCATCCGCGCGTGGATACACAGCTCTCTGTGCAGCTGTGGGGGATTGATTCGTTCTCGCAGCCGTTCGCCCAACCTGCCCGGGTCAGAAACATCAGCAGCAGCGGCATGGTGCTGGGTGGCATGAGGTACACGGTGAGCATCGGATCGATCCTGGAAATCAAGCTGGAACAGGAGAAAGCCCGTTTCCGCGTAGTTTGGGTGGGACAAGCCGGCACGCGGCGTCAGGGTGAAATCGGATTGGCCAAGTTGGCAGCCGAACCACAGTTGTTGCAGTTCCAGTCTTGCATGCTGGCTGCCAGTGCCGGCACAGGATAAGTTTTTCTCCGCGCCGGTGTGCCGTTCCCCAACATCAGCCACGATGAGCTGGCACGAATCAGGATATTGTTAGTTAACTTCCCCGGTTGGCACCTGCCCGGCACATCCTCTATGCTGCGATTGGGCCATTGCCTGGGCCCGGAGATCCTTCTTGCGACGTCTTTCACTGGTATTCATGCTGGGCACAGCCATGGTGTGTTCTTCTCAGACACAAAAACCACTCGCCCTGATGCCGACGCAGAAACAAGTGCAGCCCGGCACCGGACAGCTAGTGATTGATCCGTCATTCACGATTGCTATGCACGGAAAAAGCGATGGCCGCCTGGAACGCGCCATCGAGCGCTTTGCCGGGCAGCTGCGCGCTGAGACCGGCATGTTGCCGATCAACATAAAGATAGTCAACACTGAATCCGCCAGCCTGGTGGTTCATGTCGACCACGCGAGCAAGGAAATCCCCGAGCTCGGCGAGGACGAATCCTATTCACTGGAGATTGCGCCATCCGGCGCGAAGCTCACGGCTCCGACGACGTTAGGCGCCATGCATGGCCTGCAAACGTTTGTTCAGTTGGTCGAGATCACTCCGGGTGGCTTTGCCGTACCGGCCATTACAATCCAGGACGCGCCCCGCTTTCCCTGGCGTGGATTGATGATCGATGTCGGCCGTCATTTCATCCCTCTCGAGGTGCTCAAGCGAAACATCGATGGGATGGCCGCTGTGAAGCTGAATGTCTTTCACTGGCACTTATCCGAGAACCAGGGATTTCGTATCGAGAGCAAGAAATTCCCCAAGCTGCATGAAATGGGATCGGATGGTTTGTTCTATACCCAGGCGGAGGCCCGCGAACTAATTGCCTATGCGGCGGACCGCGGCATTCGCGTGGTTCCAGAATTTGACATGCCCGGCCACAGCACGGCCTGGTTTGTGGGCTATGCCGAGCTGGCCAGCGGACCCGGCCCCTACGAAGTCGAGCGTCACTGGGGCGTATTCGATCCAGCCATGGACCCCACGCGGGAGAGCACCTACAAATTTCTCGACAGCCTGATCGACGAAATGGCCGATCTATTTCCCGACCGCTACTTCCACATTGGAGGAGATGAAGTAAACGGGAAAGAGTGGGATGCGAACCCGAAGATCCAGCAGTTCAAGAGCGAACATCACTTCAAGACCAACCAGGAACTCCAGGCATACTTCAGCGGACGCATCCAGAAGATTGTCGGCAAGCATGGAAAAATCACCGCCGGTTGGGATGAAATCCTGCAACCCGATGTGCCGAAGAGCATTGTCATCCAATCGTGGCGCGGCCCGGCATCGCTGGCGCAGGCGGCCAAGCTGGGTTACAGCAGCCTACTCTCATCCGGGTATTACCTGGACCTGGCCTGGTCTACTTCGCGTCATTACGCAATCGACCCCATGAGCGGCGCGGCTGCGAGTCTGAGCGATGAGGAAAAGAAACTGATTCTGGGCGGCGAAGCCTGCATGTGGACCGAGTACGCTTCTCCGGAGAATATCGACTCGCGCATCTGGCCCCGTGTCGCGGCTATTGCCGAGCGCTTCTGGTCTCCGCAGGACGTAACGGATGTGAACTCAATGTACGCACGCATGCAAGTCACCAGCCGCCGGCTGGATCATCTGGGACTTACCCACAATTCCAGTCACGATGAAATGTTGCGGCGGATCGCCGGAAGCAATGATATTTCCGCTCTTGGTACGCTGGCCGATGTGGTTGAGCCGGTCAAAGATTATGCCCGCTCGCGCCTCGCGCCCGAACCCCCGAGCAGCCTGATGCCGCTCAACCGCCTGGTGGATGCGGTGCGTCCGGAGAGCCTGACCGCGCGCGGTTTCGACAACCTGGTCAACGCTGTCGTGGGGGGAAACGTGATACCGGGCACTGAGCCTGAGCTTCGATCCCTGCTCACCCGTTGGCGTAACAACCAGACCGAGATCGAGGCCCAAGCCGAGCAGTCGTTTCTGATGAAGGAAGTCGTCCCGCTTTCGCGCAGCCTCTCGGCGCTCGGCAGCGCGGGCCTTGATGCCCTGGATTTTCTCGATCGCGGAAACGGCGCTCCCCAGGCGTGGAGAGCGCAGCAACTGGCTTTTATTGAAGAAGCCAAAAAGCCCCAGGCGCAATTGCTGCTGATGGTCGCGCCTGCGGTGCAGAAGTTGGTCGAGGCCGCCGCCGGACAGACAGTGAACGCGCGGTCGTACTGAGCCACCCTCTACGAGAGGTCGGCATCATTTTTTTCGATGCACTACTTTGGGTTCCCTACTCCTGAGGGTGCTCGTCTCCCGGAATAGAACGATTTTTTCGGTACATGTACCAAAGGCCTATAGCCATCCCTGTACTTACGTGTTATCCGAATTGAGCATGAGTGCACCTAGAATTGCTGTGGTAACGGAAATGCCATCGCCGTCGCGGACAGGCATCCGTTCCACGAGCCCCACTATGGCCTCCAGCGAACCGCGTCTACAAAAAGAACCGCAGATTTCCCCAGGTGCACTTGAAGCCCATGCTCTGGCTGGCGTTTCCGCAGAATTGGGTCCGCGGCGGACTGGTTATGGCTTGCCGTGTGCCAAGTGCAAAACCTACTATGCCGCGGATTTGGCGTCATGTCCGGTGTGCAAGACCAAAGACCGGGTTTCGCCGGTGGTAGCGACTCTGCCGGTTGCCCCGGCGACTGCCGAGGAACTGCCCGATCCGGCGGCTTTGGAAGAAGAGCGGGAGCGTTTTCTACGCGAGTTCAATTCGCAGATTGCAGCCTCAGAGATCGAGTCCGGCACGGCCGCGCAAAACTGTACGCTGGCCGAACACCATCAGAGTAATTCCGCGCCAGCGGCGATTTGCCAGACCTGCTTCGACCACCTGCAAGAGCGCGTAGACCTGATGGAAGCGGCACTGCACATGGATTTGAAAGACGCGTCACAGATCATTTATGACGCCGTGTGGGCCGATCCTTCCGATCCCAATAAGACGTACCAGAATGCGGCCCAGGCATTGCTGCTGGAGCTGCGCAAACGGGCGGGAGTGAAGCTGGTACTGGGGCCGCTACAGCCTCTGCCGCACTGAGCCCATGGCTTAGTCGACTTTAATCACAACATATTTCTTTCCGGCATACAGCCGGTATTCTCCGGCGTTCTCGATCAGCGTCAACGGGACTGGGCGCCGCCGCTGGGCATCACTCTGAATATCGGTGGCCAGGACTTCGTTGGCGCCAACATCCATGACGCGAAACTTGCCGTCCGCGTTAAAGCCAAAGCCATATTCTCCTGGCGGCAGATCGGTTCCCCCCACCTTGAGCTTCGTCTCGGTAATGAACAATCCCTGATATTTCTGCGCGATATCCTGGGCATAACCAGCCGTGTCCACCAATGCGGCAAGCACCAACTGGTCTTTGCCGACACGCAGTCCGCCCGAGTTGCGGATCTGCACCGTGCTTGTCTGGCCACGGAAAAAATAGGTCGAGGGGACAGATTTCTTAAGCTCCGCGGAAGTGAGTACTGCGGTTTTGTCAGATTGGGCAAACAAGAGACCGGCAGACATGACAAGTGCGAATGCTAAAGCGATGAAACGCGCGCATGACTTCATTCGAGTAGTCCTCCTGGATGAAACAGAGTCCATGTTAATGTACGCCTGGCTGCGGGAACGGGGAACAGGCAAGAATACTAGAGATGGCTCAGGGCGGAGATTGTGCAAACGTGTTGTGGAAGTCAGTGGCAAAGCGGCGAAAGATTCCTCCTCTTCGCTAATCGCTGGAATGATGAACAAGTCCCGGCGCCACTACCGGGATGAGACCGAATTGAACCCCAAGGTGTGCTGTTTGAGCCAGTCGTCGGCTTGCTGCTGAATGGCAATACGTTCGCTGTAGCTTAGCCGTGTCGCCAATTCCGCCGCGCGTGCTTTGCCGGGTTCATCCTGATTCGCCCGCGCCAGAATCGCCCAGAAATATGCCTTGCTGAGGTCTTTGGAAACGCCGGTGCCGTCCCAGTAGTAAGCCGCTATTACCGATTGAGCCTTGGCCTCGCCGCGGTCCGCAGCAAGCTCAAACCAGTGTGCTGCTTCGCTGTAGTCCTGCTTCACGTTATCGCCGGTTGCGTATCGTGCTCCCAGGGCAAACTGGGCGGTGGCGTCTCCTTGCTCCGCCAAGCGTTGCAGAGCATCCAAATGATCCGGCAGATTGGGAATCTGGGCGGCAGGAATCGCTGCCGCTGGCGTTTGGCCCTGAGCCGAGGGACGCGAGTCACCGGTCTTGCTGCGCACGCGGGGAATTATGACTAGCGCCAACAGCGAAATGATTACAGTTGCCGCCAGCGCCACAAGAAGCCGCAAACGCCACGCAGGCCCGCCAGATTCGTCCGCATCATCGGTGGGATCCGGTGGGGTCCCGGTGACTCCAAGCGCCGCCAGTTGCTCACGCGCAATGGTCTGCGAAACCATGTCTGCCAGACGTTGCATGATCTGTTTATCCGACTCAGTAAAAAACTTCGCATGGGGCGAGAAAACTTCAAGAATCCCGTGAACCGAACCTTCCACGCGGACCGGGGTGGCAATCATGGACCGCACGCCCAATGCCCTGCAGCTCGCCTGGTCCACACGCGAGTCGGTTTCCGAATTTTCACAGTGCAACAGTTCTCCGGTGCGGACGCACTCTCCCGAGAACCCTGATCCCGCCTTCAGTACCGCTCCAACCGGAGGTGCATCCGATCCGGAACTGGCCCGGCAAATCATGTTTTCGCCGCCCGAAAGCGCAATGGCCGCCCCGGTGGCCCGGGTTAACGCGAGAGTGCGATCGGAGATGAGGTGCAGGGCCGCTTCTACGTCGACGCCGCGAGCGGCAACTTCCCGAGCGATCGCCGCAACCGCGATCAGGGCGGAAGTATGGTCGGTTAGCAGCGGCGCACTGGGTTCAGAGGGATCGGGAAAGGCAATGACATCGGTCTTCGGGTCTTCCGCCGAACTCGAATGATTGGCGCAAGCCACCAGGTTGTTGACAAACAACCACTCGCGGAGCTGATGCAGAGATTCCTGAGAGATCCTTTGAAAACGAACGCCAGTCCGCCCTGCATCGCTCGACCAAACGATTTCACCGTCGGTTTCAATGTGGGCCCTGGTTTCGGAAAGATCCAGACACAACTTCAGGCTGTCGCCGGGTTCCAAGCGGGAGGAATTCTGGAAGCACATACCGCCTTCCCCGATGTCCACAATTTCATTCAGGTGGGGCAGTATGAAACTTGAATCGTGGTCTCTGGTGGCGTACGCGGGCGAGTGAACTTTGTGGCGAATCCTCAGCCGGCGTTCGGTGGAAGGCTGGCCCTGAGGACCCGAGTCCGAGAATATACCCGCCTCAACCGCCATAGCACCTATCATATTACTCCAGCCGGACGCACCTGCATCCCTGCAAAACGGAGGGAAATTGGGGTCGTAAGTACACAGAACTATGTAGAGGAGAGCAGAACTTCAGCAATGCGCTCGGCGGCGTGCCCGTCCCAGAGCGGGATTGGCGAGCCGGTCTTCTTTTCTCCGCGCAGAATGCGCCGGACTTCCTGCTTCATCCTTCCGATGTCCCGCCCAATCACAAGATTGGTGCCCAAGCTCACGGTGATGGGACGCTCGGTGTTCTCGCGGAGAGTCAAGCAAGGCACTCCGAGAAAGGTTGTTTCCTCTTGCACGCCGCCAGAATCGGTGATGACCACTGCCGCATCCTTTTGCAGCGCTAAGAAGGCAAGATAGGGGGCAGGTTCGAGGAATTGGACACCGGCCATGGTTTTGCAGCCGAGTTGCTCGATTCGCGCACGCGTGCGAGGATGAATCGGGAATACAACCTGAATCTCCCGGGAAATCTCCTCCAGTGCGCGCAAGAGCGCCTCCAGCCATACGGGATCATCCACATTCGCAGGCCGGTGCAACGTTAGCAGGGCGTAGTGGCCCGGCAAACCGGGCGGCTTGTGCGCTCCACATGCGGGCAGCAGGCGCACCAGAGTATCGATCATGACATTTCCCACGCGATGAATCTTGCGCGGATCGATGCCCTCGTTGCATAAGTTCTGGTCTCCATCGGCGGAAGGCGTGAAAAGCAAGTCCGAGAGCTGGTCGGCGATCAAGCGATTGATTTCTTCCGGCATCGTGCGGTCACGGGAGCGCAGGCCTGCCTCTACGTGTGCGACACCGATGTGCAGCTTGGAGCAGACCAGGGCCGCCGCCATGGTTGAATTCACGTCCCCATACACCAGGGCCATGCTTGGAGCCTGATCACGGACTACGGGTTCGAACCGTGAGATCACCTGAGCGGTCTGTTGGGCATGACTGGCGGCACCGACTTCAAGGTTGACGTCCGGCGCGGGCATCCCCAGTTGCTGAAAGAACACGTCCGACATATTGGCGTCATAATGCTGTCCAGTGTGGACCAGGGTTTGCCGGACGCCTCTTTTGGCCAGCGCAGCCAGAACCGGCGCGGCCTTCATGAAGTTGGGGCGCGCGCCGACAACGTGCAGAATGTGCATCAGGAAGTTGAAATTATAGACGAGAAATCAGCTGACCTGCGCTGCCGGCAGTTGGTTTGGCGCCGTCCCGATCACTAGATCCAGATTGTGCACCAGGGAACGGTCCAGGGCCTCCGCCAGAACAACGGGAAAATCGTTGGTGATCAGGTTGACGTCAAGTTGCAGAGTGCGGGGCGTGTAAAGGCGGTAAAGCGTCAGTGCACCCGTGCACCGGCCGCTAGCTGTGCCAAGATCAATATTCAGTGTCCACGCGTTTCGGGTTTCGTCATTCTGGCTCCCCGGCTTTTTCCAGTGGAAATATGCGTCTCCATTGTGCTCGTGCACAACCCGCAAGCCGCGAACTTCTGGAATGTGAAGCGGCGGATCGGCAGGCCGCAATTCGAAGGCGTCAAAATCATTGTTGCCGAAAGCCGCCACCAAGATGCGACACAGCTGATCGTAGTCGTGGGTAACTTTTAACTCCGCAGTAGCGCGCCGGATGGCCAGGTTATTCACAATGATTTGCCGTTGCTCCATGGTCCGCATAGCCACACGCCGTAATTCGCCAAACTCCAGGTAGCCGAGATGCTGCACTCCAACCCAGATGCCGGTGCCCAGGACGGCCAGCACCAACCCCAAGGTGCTCCCGGTCGGCCACAGCAGGAAAAGGCTGAGCATGGCAAAAATTCCCGAAACACCGTAGAGCACAACCACCACCTGTCGATGTGACATCCCCAGTTCCAGCAGTTTGTGGTGAATATGCTCACGGTCGGCAGTGAAGACGGGGCGCCCGCTGAGGAACCGGCGAATCACCGATAGCGTGGTTTCCAGAATCGGCAATCCAAATGACACGACCGGAATGGCGATGGCTACGACGGTAGGAGCTTTCTGAGTGCCGCGCAGGGCCAACGCGCTGAGCATGAAGCCAATAAACAGGCTTCCGCTATCACCCAGAAAAATCGTGGCGGGATTGAAATTAAACCGCAGGAACCCCAGGGTCGCTCCCACCAACGCCAGCGATAAAACGGATACCAAAGGAAAACCACTCAGTAGCGCAACCACAAAGACCACGAGGGTGGAAAACAGTGCGGATCCTGCGGCCAAGCCGTCCAGCCCATCAATCAGGTTGAACGCATTGGTGATGGCAATGACCCAAAGAATGGTCAACGGCAAACTGACAAACCAGGGGAAGTGCCGCCCTCCGAACAAGACGGGTAGATCCAAAACGCGAAGACCAAACGCAAACAGAATTCCCCCCGCCAGGCCCTGCACCGCAAACTTCGTGTACGGGCCTACGCCGCGCAGATCGTCATAAACCCCAAGCAAAAAAATCAAGCACCCGGGCAGCAAAATACTTTCAAGGGCCTTCAGGGAAAACCCGAAGCTCAGGTTGGGAAATCGCCAACTGACTAACAGCGCCATTCCGATGGTAAGAATAAAAGCGAAGAAAATCGCCACTCCGCCGATGCGCGGCAGAGGGACTTGATGCAGGTGGCGTTCGTTGGCCGGCATAGACAACCACCCATGCGCGTTTGCCAAATCACGGATGTAGCGGGTCAAGAAAAAAGAGAGTAGAACCGACGCAACGAACACACCCAAATAAAAGGCTGTCAACTCCCCTCCTTGACCAGAGACGCACAGCCTAGCTGGTCGGCGTCAGGCCTCCGGTCGAAAGGCTAAACGGCAACATGCAGCTCGAGCAAAGAAACTTTTCAGGTGATGTTGAACTTTTGAGCCACTATAGCAGCTTGTGAGAATTGGCAACAATTTCCTTCTTGGTTCGGCCTGTGGAAAACTTTCGAGGATGCGCTGTTAGTTTATTCGCACTTTGCGGGGTCTCCTTTGCGATCCTCGGCAGGTTTGAAAGCAGTCCGCACCAGAACCAAACGGAAACACAGGCGCCGAATGCGCATTGTGCTAAACTCTGCTTGACTTGCGGGTTAAGCTTGAAATGAAACTTCTGCGATCGAACGTACGTGGACAACTACGTTTCGCGCTTGCTTATTTTGTGGTGACTGCTTTGTCCGCGAACGTCACTGCTTCCGGGCAACCCTCTCCCACCGATGCTTCCACCAAAGCCGAGCAAAAAGGCTTACCCGTGAATTCGCCGTCCGCGGCGCTGGTGGAAAAAGACAGTGCTCCCGACTCCTCACTTCGCATCGGTGAAGGCGACCTGCTCGAGTTCAATGTTTACAACGTTCCCGAATTGTCGACCAAGACCCGGATCAGCAGCAGCGGCGACGCGTACTTGCCGCTGATTGATTATGTACACGTCGGTGGTCTTACCGTGGAAGAAGCGCAAGCTCTGGTCGAGAAACGGCTCTCTGACGGCGGGTTTGTGAAGGACCCCCATGTCACCCTGTTCGTACAGCAGTTTGCCTCCCAGGGGGTTAGTCTTTTGGGAGAAGTGATGCGCCCCGGCGTATACCCAGTTCTGGGGCAACAGCGGCTATTCGATGTGATTTCCGCAGCCGGCGGCCTGGGCGAGAAGGCTGGCCGGAGCGTGACAATTACCCACCGCAACCAGCCCGACAAACCCGCGGTCGTAGAACTTGGACGCCATCTTACCGACAGTCCAGGCAGCAATGTGCAGGTCTATCCAGGCGATACAGTGATCGTGCACAAAGCCGATATTGTCTACATCGTGGGTGATGTTGCCCGGCCCAGCGGTTTTCTCATGGACCGCGGCGGGCTTACCGTGTTGCAGGCTGTGGCACTGGCCGGCGGCACCACTCAGACTTCCAAGTTGAATGGCGCAAAAATCATTCGCAAGACCGGGAGTGGAGTGAGCGAGACTCCGATTGAAATCAAGAAGATCCTCGATGCCAAGGCCCCGGATGTGGCTATGCTGGCCGATGACATTTTGTTTGTGCCCAGCAGCTCGCGAAAAATTGTGGGAAGACGTAGCATCGATGCCGCGCTTCAGTTGGCAACCGCGGTGAGCATTGTCGCCATACCCCGGCCCTAAGTGACAAGCAAGACGTCCAAATAGCTGGCCGCCGTTTTCCCACGGGAAAGGCGCTGCACGACATATTTCCTGCCATTGCGTCCAAGCGTTTTTCGCAGATCAGCATCCCCGGCCAAGCGTCTCACCGCCTGCGCTAGTTCCTCAGCATTTTCTGGCTGGATACAGATTCCCGCTCCGGCTTCTTGGATGATTTGTTTTGCCTGTCCTTCCACCCCAAGAATTACCGGCCGTTCGCATGCCATGAATTCCAGCATTTTAGTGGGAATCACGGTTTCGAATACCGGCGTACGTTTCAGCAATACCAGGCAAACATCCGACGCACAGATATAGGATGGAATGCGCTCCCGCGGCTGGGCATCCAGCATGCGCAGATTTGACAGGCCCAGCCTGCGCGATTCCGCGGCAATGTGTTCCTTTTCAGCGCCGTCCCCAACCAGCACAAAGGTTACCTCAGGAGACGAATCCTGGAGAAGCTGTGCTGCCTGCAAGAGCGTATCCAGTCCGTGGGCCATCCCCATGGTGCCGATGTAGCAGGCTATGAACTTCCCTTGGCCGGCGAGTTCGACCCGAAGTTGTGAGTCGATGCAACCAGGGTTGAAGCGTTCCGTCTCCACTCCGTTTTCGACCACGGAAATCTTGCCCGGCGCGACTTGCCATTTCTCGATTAAATGAGATTTGAATGCGGGAGTTACGACGACAATTCTGTCGCTCTGTCGATAGAGAAACCCGGCAATCTTGCCCAGCACGCGATGAAGAATTGACTGCTCACTTCCCATGCCCACCGCAGACAACGATTCCGGCCACAGGTCGCGCACTTCGAAGACAAAACGAACTCGCTTGGCACGCGCCAGCCACCACCCGGTAAGTCCCACCAGAAGTTGCGGAGAAGTTGCGATTAAAACATCCGGACGGGAGAGGAAAAGTCCCGAGATGGCTGCCGAAATCGAAAACGACGCAAAGCTCAGCATGCGGCCAAGCGCCTTGCGGTTGGGCTTGGGCCAAAGCCAGCAGCGGACAACGTTCACACCGTCCACACGCTCGCGAAATATCAGATGCCACAGTCTCTTTCGATACTCAGGATGAACCAGCCCGGTAGGGTGATTGGGAAATCCGGTGAGGACGGTTACCTCATGTCCATGAGCGGCCCAGTGGCGGGAGAGTTCTGACACACGCGCCGCCGGCGCCGCGGCTTCCGGTGGGAAATACTGGGAGATATAGAGAATCTTCACCGGAGACTAGTAATAACAGAGTTTGAACACAGTTTTGTAGCATAGCGCGCGCGTACGATTAGCACGGTTTCGCGCATAGTGTTCCCAGCGGTCAGCATACTGGGCAAAAACATGTTCACGCGTGAGCTTGTGCATGACCCGCAACTGCACGATGTGTAGCCGGTGATAGAAGGGGCTGGCGACCATCGGCAGGCGTGTTCCGGACTGCTCGTAAAGCGACCAGAAACCCAGGTCATAGTGTTTGAGGTTGTCTCGCAGTGTTTTGACCGCGCTCCTGAATAATTCCTGGGCCGAGGCGTTTTGAGTTGCCAAATAGTAGTCATACACCCCCCAGGCGGCCCAAATAAATCCATTCAGGATGTGGGTGGGTGGCGTCACGGTGTATTCCTCGAACCAGAGATCGTTGTTTGGATCGGTAAATGTCACTCCGCCATCGGCGGTGGATTTCTGGAAACTTTGGAAGGCCCGACCCGCCGCGCCCAGGTATTCCTCGTTCATTGTCTCGCGATAAGCACGCAAAAGAAGCGATATACCCTGTCCTTGTGCCAACGCCGAATACCACGGCGCCCGCAACGGAGTCCGATATTCCCAGTCGAAGTTGTGGTTCCATACCGAAACTCTGCCGGCATTCTGCTCAAGATGAGCACAAAGCCAGTCGCTGGCCAGTGTGAACTTTCTCCGGCGCTCGGGGTCTTTGCTGCGGCAAAACTGATTGAAATTTCCCAGTCCCCATTGAGCAATGGCGATGGGATTGTACTGGCGGCCGATTTTTCCGCGATAGTCGAGTAGGGGAATGCCATCACTGTCGAAGGGCCCGGCGTAATCCGCCTTTTCCAGAAATGGCATGTAGTATTCGCCGAGTTCCCCAGTCGCGAAGTTTGGATTGACGATGGGCTGGTCGTGCCAGAAAGAAAGCTGGCTGTTGCCGGGGCCAAGGTAGGCGCTCAAGATGCGGCGGAAGTAGTGCAGACGGCTAAAACTGGACATAAGGTTGCCAAAACGATCTTAATCGGTGCTGGATTTTGTATTCATAAGGCCGGTAGCCGACGTAGAGCCGGAAGTTACGCTAAAACGAGTTCAATAGCTATTCGGGGCCTCAACGCGCCAGAGAGTTGTCTGGAGATCTTCCGTTTCAGTTCCGATCGTACTGGCAGCCAGCATATTGCTTGTGTTCCTTCCCTCAGCGAAAGATGCGTTTCCATACTGGAAAAATTTCATGGGCCAGCGATCCTTGGTCCATCGCAGCACCCTTTGCCAACGCAGGCCATCGGAGCTGGCGTAAACACAAACGTCACGTTCGACATTTATCCGGCTCGGTTCGACCATGGCAGAAAAGAAGATTGCCTTTCCTACCCGGCATCCGTAAATCGATGAGCTGCTGATACGGGTCAACTCCTCCAGTTTTCCCCGGCGATCAAGCCGATAAATGTGATTGCTTTCCAGCGGAGTGTCGGAAGAGAAATACAGCCCATCGGGCATGGGCACAAGCGCTACCGCACGGGCCTGTTGATTTCCAGAGAGCACTAGCTCAACGCTGCGGAAATCATACGAGGCTTTCAGGATGCGGCATTCTGTCCCGTTGTCTCCGGTAAGTACCCACAGACAATTTTCCCATTCGTCGTACACAATGTTGTGAACGTGGCGAATTGCGCCTCTGGGAAACGTATAAGCAACATTCCAGCTTTCGCCCTGGTCGGTTGAGCTATAGATGTGCACTTCATCACGCTGTGGATTGTCAAAATATTCGCCCCAATAGAGACGCCCGTCGGGCGTGGATGTGATATGCAGAGGGCGCGTGCCACGCAAAATCCGATGTGAGATGCGGAATTCGCTATCTCCGGGCCTGACCGTAACGATGGCCTTCGGCACGGCTGCGACTAGATGTCCGGTTGGCAATACGGCCAGGGCGTGAAAGCCGTCACGAAAGAGGCGGAAGGCCAGGCGCTGTACAGAACTTATATTTCTCCACCACTCTGGGCGGTAGCGGCCGGCTGGTTCCCAAGTGACATTTCCATAACCGACTTTTGCCCGCAGCAACTCATACCCACGCGATGCATACAGTACATCTCCATCCCACGCCAAGGCTCGCATTCGCGGGAATCTCGCGGCGCAGGTCAGCTCCAATGCTGGGGGATCCGGGAGCGCTTGTGGCTGCGTTGCCATAGTTTTTGGAAGAACGTTTCAGTTCTCGGTCTTCAGTAGTTCAAGGTTTTTAGAACCACGAACGATCCGATGGCCAGAACGTCCATGCGTGTACGCTTGAAGCAATCGATGGCCTCGTCCGGAGTACAAACAATCGGTTCATTTTCGTTAAAACTGGTATTCAGAATCACCGGAATTCCAGTCCGCCGCTCGAACGCCCGGATCAAATCGTAGTAAAGCGGGTTCTCCTCACGGCTCACGCTTTGCAAACGTCCGGTATCATCCACGTGATTCACCGCACAGAGCTGAGCACGTTTCTCCGGCCGGATCTTGTACACATGCAGCATGAACGGGGAGGGATGGTCATGCTCGAAGTACTCAGACTGGCGTTCCGCCAAAATAGATGGCGCAAAAGGGCGAAACCATTCGCGATGTTTAATGCGCGCGTTGAGAACGTCTTTCATATTGGAGAGCCCGGGGTGGGCAACAATCGAGCGATTCCCCAGGGCTCGCGGTCCCCACTCCATGCGTCCCTGAAACCAGCCCACCACATTTCCCGCAGCGATTTGCCCGGCAACAGTGTTGAGTAACGGCTCGCGGGCCAATTTTTCGTATTTAAGGCCGGATTGCTTGAGGTCTGCTTCGATTCTGTCGTCCGAGAATTTGGGGCCCAGATAAGAATTCTGCAATACATGCCTGCGGGATTGCTTCAGAACAGAATAATAGGTATGCAGCGCCGCTCCTATGGCCAGGCCTTCGTCGCCCGCGGCAGGCTGGATCCAGGTTTTCTGAAATGGCGTCCGCGCGAAAAGTTTTCCGTTGGCGACACTATTTAAGGCGCAGCCTCCGGCCATGGCGAGGTTTTCGGAGGGAACCCGTTGGTGCAGCGCATTCGCCATGTGGAAAAAGATTTCTTCAAAATTGTGCTGCATGGCATAGGCGAGATCCATGTCCCGCTGCGTGATTTCCGCATGCGGCTCGCGCGGCTTTCCGAATAGCTTTTCCATGCGGCTGGAAAAGTGTGGCGCCAGCTTAACGGTGCCGTCCGATTGGATTTGCATGCCCTGGTTGCTGCCCAGCGGTTTAAAGTACTCGAGATTCAGCTGAAACGCTCCGTCTTTGAAGCCGGCAATTTCAGAGATCTGCCGGCAATACGTGGGCTTGCCATACGGGGCCAGGCCCATGACCTTTCCTTCATCGCCATATTTTTTGTAACCGATGAATTCGCAAATCATGGTGTAGAAGCTGCCCAACGAATGCGGCAGAAACACGCGGTCCAGGACTTCAATTTCGTTACCCTCGCAGCGCGCCATCATGGTTGAAACAAAATCGCCTGAGCCGTCATAGCTGAATCCCGCGGCCTTTTCCCATGGCGAACAATAATATGCGCTGGCGATGTGAGCAATGTGGTGCTCGAGGTGATGTTCCTGAAACCGGAGTTGTTGAGCGTCCACGTCCAAGGCGTTGGCCAGCAGTATGCGCACATCCCGCATCGCCCGTTTTCGCTGGCGCAAGCGGATGAAGTTCAGGATTTTGGCCGGGTTCGCCAAAGCATACTGCACTTTCCGGGCAAGGTTCGCATCGCTATCCTGACCTATGGCGACCTGATCCACATCCGTGATCTTGCTGCCGACCGCATCCAGGCAAGCTTTGACCGCCAGCGCGGGAAAGCCCGCGTAGTGCTTAATGCGGTTCAGGCGCTCCTCCGCGATAGCAAACACAACTTCGCCATTCTGCACGATGGCGGCGGAAGCATCGGCATGGAACATGTTGAGGCCGAGGATCAGCATGAACCGCTAAGGTCCCTTCTGTTTTGTGGATTCATGAGTCGGAGGGTTGAGGATGCGAGTTGTCGCGAATGAACCCGGCCACATCAATTGCCCTAGCCGTGCCGGCAGCCTGGGACTCAACCGCGCGAAGGGTCGCCAGGGTTGTGGAAACGATTTCGTCGAATGGGATGGGCGAGCCGTTTCCCTTGCGCAGTCCGGTGACGAAGGCTTCCCACTCACCGCGATGCCCTTTGTCCTGACGCCAATGTGACTTGATGACTTGCTTGCGTCCATCGCGGGTCAGTTCCAGGCGGCGAAAATCTTCCAGCATGGCCACTACTCCGCCGCCGAAGACTTCGATTCTCTCTTTTGAATAGGACTTATCTCCGCTGGCGATATAAGTGATGGTCCCGTGCGAGCCATTGGCGAAGGTCAGAGAAATGGCCACGTTCTCGCCAGAGTACCGGCCGGGATTCGCTACATTGCGGGATTGCACCTCAATCGGCAATACGCCGGTGAGGAAGGTCAGGAAGTCCACGAAGTGGCAGACCTCACCGAGGACGCGGCCTCCACCCTGTTCAGGGTCATTTACCCAGTGGTCGGGCGAAATGTAGCCGGCATTGATGCGGTAGTGCAGCATCAGTGGCTCGCCAATGCGGGAAACAAACTGTTTCATTCGCACCGCCATGGGCGCAAAGCGGCGATTGAATCCCAGCATCAGAGACGAGCGGCACGTGGGACTTTGAAACGCGCTCACAATCCCGCTCAACTCTTCCTCATTCAAGCACAGCGGCTTTTCGCAGAAAACATGTTTATCCGCCGCGACCGCCGCCAACACCTGTTTCGCATGGAGGTGGTGACGAGTCGCAATTACCACTGTGTTCACCGCGGGATCGGAGACCACTTTCTCCTCATCCGTGGCGCAATAGCGAAAACCGAATTTTCGCGCAGCCTGGCGTGCATGGGAGCCTGTGGCAGAACATAGGCCCACAAACTCGAGTCCGTTGATCTTATTCATGGCGGGAAGCAGCGTATTGGTTGCGAAACTTCCCGCGCCAAGCATGCCCACGGATACCACCGGTTCAGCGGCGCCCGCTGCGGTGTGTGTAACCAACTCCAAACGGTGGGTTGGTTCGGCCTGGCCCGAATAGGTAATCAAGACGCCTAAAGAGGATTCACCAGTTTTGCCGGTGATCAACTCGTATGCCGCCCTGGCTCGCTCAATCGGAAAACGATGAGTGACAAGAGAGGTAAGGTCCAGCTTGTCTTGCGCCAGCAAGTCAAGAAAGGCCTCCATGTTGCGAGTTTCCGTCCAGCGGACGTAGCCGACGGGATAGTCGCGGCCTTTTTGCTCGTAGGCTGCGTCATACCGCCCTGGTCCATAAGAACGGGAGATGCGGAAGTCGAGTTCTTTCGCGTAGTAAACCGGCCGCTGGATTTCCATGCCGACCGTACCTACCGCGACAACGATTCCCCGGTCTCGAGCCACTTCACCCGCCAGATTTACCGGATCGCTGCTGGAGGTCTCCGCCGTGATGATCACTGCATCCGCGCCGCGTCCGCCGGACTGCTGTGCGCACAAGTCACGAAATTCGGCAACGGAAGCACTGGCCCGGTCGATCCCCATCCGCAGGGCGAGTGCTGCGCGTTCCTCGACCGGATCAAATCCCAGCACGTTGCATCCCGCGGCTTTGAGTAGTTGAACGGTAATCTGCCCGAGGAGACCTAATCCGATGACGGCGACCAAATCTCCAAGCTTCACCTCGGCAGTGCGAATGCCGTGCAGAGCTACGGCTCCAACCGTGGTGAATGCCGCCTCCTCGAATGAAACCGATGGTGATGGAATCTTTGCAACCAGTAACCGAGGCACATTGTCGAACTCCGCATGCACCGCGTAACCCGCGCCTGCGCATGCGACGCGATCACCGACGCTGAGATCTGATATACCTTCGCCCACTCCAACAATTGTTCCCGCGCTGCTGTAACCCAAGGCCGCAGGCTGGTCCAGCCGGGTGCGGACCGCATTCATTGCGGAAAGCAAACCATCACGGCGGACTTTGTTGAGGACCTCGTGGACCAGGTCAGGACGGGCTTTAGCCTTCTGAAAAAGATTCTTGCCGGCAAACTCGGACGCCGCGCGCTCGGTGCCCGCCGAGACCAGCGAAGCAGCAAGCCGTACCAGAACACAGCCGGGAAGCAATTTGGGCGTGGGCACTTCAACCATGTCTACTTCGCCGGTCCGGGCCTGCTGCAATACCTGCTTCATGCCGTCGCCACCTGCCGGGGATGAAAATACTCGTTGGCCCAATTCGTCGCCCGGCCATCAAGAAAAGTTTGCATCCAAAGCTCCAGGGTCAGGAACTGCCAGATCTGCATGGACCAATCCTGCGCTCCGCTGCGATGTTCTCTCACGAACCTGTGCACGGATTCGGGCCGGAGCAGACCCCGGCCACGCACTTGCGATTCCGATAGCAAGTCATCCACCATGGGCCGCAGATCGTTCGCCAGCCAATAATCGACGGGCGCGGCAAACCCCGCCTTGGGCTGGCGCAGAACTTCGCTCGGCAAGGCGTCTCTCATGGCTTCACGCAGAATATATTTGGTCGTGGGATGGAAAAACCCCTTGAGCTTGAGACCAGGCGGCACATTCCAGGCAACGAACTCAGCCAGCTCCCGGTCCAGGAACGGCACCCTCACTTCCACCGAAGACGCCATGCTCATTTTATCGTTGTAAGTGAGGTTCAGGCTTGGCATGAAGATTTTGCTGTCGAGATAGAGCATTTGGTTGAGGAAATCAGCGTCCTCGACCTTCTGCAAGCTGCCACGATGGCGACTTGCAGGATCGGAATGGCACAGCGAGGCCTGAAGCTCCTGTGTGTACAAGTCCGATTTCTGGTCCGCACTCAGATACGTGCTATCCATGATGAACCGCTCCGCCTGGGGTAACGATCCGCCGCGAGCCATCTTCTTCGCCATTCTGACCGGCCCCTTCAGCACCGATCCGCGAAAGCCAGGCAATGCCAGCAAACTTCTTTCAAAAAGACGCCGTGCCGGCAACGGAATCTGCCGGTAAGCCCGCGCCCAATAGTGCGCAATGTGCTTGCGATATCCGGCAAAGAGCTCGTCACCGCCTACACCGGAGAGCAATACCGTCGCCTGCTTGCGCGCTTCGCGACATACCAGATAAGCCGTAATGATCGCCGGGTCTGCCGTGGGTTCGTCCATGTGCCAGATCAAGCGTGGCAGTAAGCGCGCCACATCGGGCTCAACTTCAATCCGATGGTTCTCGCACCCAAGCCGTTTTGCCAGCCGCGCGGGAACGGCCGGATCATCGAGCGCGTTCTCGCCAACACGGTATTTTTCGGGAAAAGTAATGGTGTAGGTGCGGACGGGCTGCTGCGTGGCCTGCGACATCATAGCCACTATGCTCGAGGAATCCAGGCCCGCGCTCAGAAATGCGCCGATGGGAACGTCGCTCACCATCTGACGTTCGACCGAATGACGAAAACGTTCGCGGACTTCCTGGGCCAAATCCTGTTCCGAACGTGGGAAAGAAGCTGACGCCGGAGGAAACGTTAAATCCCAATACTGCCGGATCGTCAGTTCACCGTCGCGAAAGATCGCATAGTGCCCGGCGGGCAGTTTGTAAATTCCTCGAAACATGGTCTTGGGATCGGGTACCCAAAGAAAAGTCAGATACTGATGCAACGATTCCGGATCAAGCTCCGGGTCGATTCCCTCGACTTCAAGAAGCGCTTTGACCTCCGAGGCAAACGCTAAACGACACCCTTGCTGAAAATAGTAAAAGGGCTTGACGCCGAAGTGGTCGCGCGCCAGGACCAGAGTGGGCGTCGCTGAGCGGAGGTCGCAAATGGCAAACGCGAACATCCCATTCAATCGCTGCACACAATCTGCGCCTTCTTCTTCGTAAAGATGAATCACCACTTCCGTGTCTGTGTTAGAAGCAAAGTGGTGCCCTTTGGCGATGAGCTCGCGGCGTAACTCGGCAAAGTTATAAATCTCGCCGTTGTAGGTGATCCAGACAGTGCGGTCTTCATTGCACATCGGCATGTGCCCGTCGGAGGAAAGATCGAGGATGGCCAACCGGCGGCTGCCTAGACCAACATAGGAGCCGTCTGGGAAGTGCTTCTCCCACAGCCCGGAATCATCGGGGCCACGATGTGCCTGCACCGACGCCATGCGCGCCAGCGTCTCACCGTCCCCGCAATTGACCAGTCCATTGATTCCGCACATTGCTTAACTCTTTTTGCTCGCGCGCAGCTGGTAAATTTTGGCCTTGATGTGGAAAAACTGCACTCCCTGAAACAGGCAATAGATCAGGCCGGGAACCCCGTCAAGAAATCCCAGGCAGAAGACATACTTATATAAGAAGAAAACTAGCGGCGAACCCGGCAGGGTGAAAAATTGCTTGCGCAGCCAGCGGCGCCGTTGCGCCTGGCTGCCGAATAACGCCGGAGCCAAGTCACCGCCTTCGCCCTGCATCCACACGCCTGCCTCCCAGTTGGAATATTCGTCATGCTTTTGTATGTAACGGGAGAGGGACTCCACATTGTGATGGCAAAGCGGATTCTTCAGACTGCCGGTTGCGCCGTCGACAACAACATGTTCATGTACTTCCATGTCACACATGGAAATGCTCTGATCTTTCAGACGGCACTCAAACTGCCCCTTTCCACGGCGAAACAATGAAAGCTTATAAAAACTGGCCCCACAGTGCCGTAGAGCGCGACCCAGGAAGATCATTTGCAGAGCAATGTAGAAACCATTTAGGTCGGGTTTGAGAATTGCCTGCTGGATCTCCCGCTCCAAATCGGGCGTGAGTGCTTCATCCGCGTCGATGAGCAATATCCAATCGAATGCCAGGGGAAGCGTATCCATGGCCCATTGCCGTTTCTTGGGCCAACCCCCGTGATAGTGGAACTGGACCAATTTCCCGCCCTGGGAGCGGGCAATTTCAGCCGTCGAGTCGGTGCTGTTTGAATCCACCACGTAAACTTCGCCCATCCGGCGCAGCGATTCCAGGCATCGAGCCAGGTTGTGTCCTTCATTCCGCACAGGAACAATTACGCTGACGGGCAGCAACGCGGGCTCATCGACTTTTATTCGATGACCTGCTTCTTCGAGCTTCTCCATGGGAAGTGCAGACAAGGTTCCAACCATAGTACGCCGATTTTCGCGGTGGCTGCACCCGCAAGTTGGTTGGAGTTTTGGTGCAGTGTTCCTTTTGTCATTCCGGCAAGTCGCGTAGCGACACGGAGGAATCTGCTATTGGCCGACGGCTTCGCGCCGCTGTCCAGGAAAGCCCATTCCTCCTCTTTCGCTGCGCGAATCGTCGGAATGGCAAATTGATTTCAGACACACGGTACCGCTCGCCGCATGTGGTAGTATCCGATTTCGATAGCATTTTGCATGGCCAATGCTCATCCCATTTCCGACTTGAAGGATGAAGTCCGCGAATTTTGGAATGCCGAACCTTGCGGCTCGCGTTATATGGGCGAGCTCGCGGACTTCGAGGCCCACGCGCGCACACGCTATGAATTAGAACCATATATTCCACAATTCGCCCAGTTTGCCAGTTCTCGCGGCCTCAAAGTTCTGGAGATCGGGGTTGGCATGGGGGCGGACTACCTGGAATGGCTGAAAGCCGGGGCCTGCGCAACCGGAGTGGATTTATCGGCCATCTCGATTGAGCGTGCCCGCCGTCGCTGCGAACTGGCAGGCTATCAGCCGGACCTTCGCGTGGCGGATGCTGAGCGTCTTCCGTTTCCCGACCACACATTCGATGTGGTGTATTCCTACGGAGTGATGCATCACAGTCCGAATACCGCTCATTGCGTCAGCGAAGCACGGAGAGTGCTTAAGCCAGGCGGAGAGGCGCGCATCATGCTCTACCACCATCCCTCGATCACCGGAATGATGTTGTGGCTAAGGTATGGCATTTTTCGCAAATCCCTGCGCGACACGGTTTATCGCCACCTGGAGAGCCCAGGGACCAAAACCTACACTCGCGAGGAAGCGTGCAATCTGATGAAGGGTTTTGCAGATCTCAAGCTGAGCCAGGTTTTTAGCCCGGGAGATTTGTTGCTCAATCAGCCTTCGGCGCGCTATCAATCCGGCTTCTATCGTCTGGTCTGGCGATTCTTCCCGCGGAGATTAGTCAGGCAATTGGGATGCCGCTGGGGACTGTTCTTACTGATCTCCGGCAGGAAACCTGCGTAGTTGCGTCATCTTTAACTTCATTTTCTTTTTACAACTCTGATCGGTCGAAAAAGGCGATGAAGTGCAAATTCGCGCCAAAAATCAGATCTAGAAGTGGTGGGTAAAGTCTCAGATGGTTCAGTTCATTCTTCTTGCTAAGGTGCAAGCGATCTTCCGCATTCCGCCATTGCTGGCGAGTCCAATAATTGAAGGGCAATGCCACGCCGTGGCGCGCATTGCCCACATAATCCATGAATTTCAGCCTGGCGCCGGCCAGAATGCCCTGTAGCAGATGATCCTTGATCGCGATTCCGCGCCGGGCAACTCTGACCGCTTCTCGTAAAAGGACCATAGGATCTTCGGTGTGATGCAGCACATCCACAAACATGACAACGTCAAAGCTGTCGTCACGAAACGGCAGCGTAAGGCCGTCGAAATAGGTAACCGGAAATTGTGTCGGAGTCCGGGAGGACACCTCCACCCCGTGGATTTTCAGGTCCGGGCGCTGCTCAAGCAAAAGCGTATCGACGTATCCATCGCCACAGCCAACATCCAGCACGGTAGCGTCTTGAGGAATCACATCAGCCAGGAGAGTAGCAAGCCGTTGCGCCCGCCGCGGCAATACTCCATTTTGATGAAGGTAGTCGAGCAGCTTCACCTGCGCCGCATCCCCAATACACTCAGGAAAAATCCGCAGAACATTGCCTGCACGCCCAGAGTGAGACAGAGAACCGCGGGGATGACGATGCGCAGGGTATGCGAGAAGTCGAGTTGGCCAAAATGATGAGCACCCCATACGCTGACCGCATAGATGGATCCGGCGAAACCGGTGATCGCCAGGGCTCCGCCAGCCAGCAGTGCTGTCTCGAGTCGCGCGTAGTGGAACAGTTTGTCGAACTTCGGATCCGGAGGATGGAGCCCTTCGGAGATGGCAAACTGCTTGGTGAAAACCGCGAACGCAATGGCCTGGAAACCGAGCAGGATAGTAATCGCCGCGTAGAGCAGCGTATGAACATCAAAAGTGACTCGGCCGATCTGCCTGGCCCCCGGCAACAACCAAGCCCCGATGATAAAACCAATCAGCATCAATAACACGCCGGGATAAAGGAATAACCAGCGAGGGCTATACAGGAGGAAGAAGCGGAGGGTCCGCCAGCCATCTCGCCAGGTCCGCAAATGGGGCGGCCTGCCGCGGCCATCGGGAGAAAGTGTGGTTGGGACCTCGCCAATTTTCATGCCCAGAAGATTGGCCTTTACCACCATCTCGGTGGCGAATTCCATGCCGGTAGTGCGCAAATCCATTTTCTCGTAGGCTTGTTTACTGAAGCCCCGCAATCCACAGTAAAAATCCCCGCACGATCCGCCAAAGAAAAGCCGGCCAATTCGAGTGAGCACCGGATTGCCAAGGTACTTGTGCAACGGAGGCATGGCGCCGGGAAGAATTCCGCCGCGAAAGCGGTTTCCCATGACCAGCTCATCCCCGCTGCGGAGTCTCTCCAAGAACCGGGGAATGTGGCCAAAGTCATAACTGTCGTCGGCGTCTCCCATGATGACGTACTTCCCGGCGGCGGCCGCGATCCCGCCCATGAGCGCGCTGCCGTATCCCCGGGATTGCACGGCAATGACGCGGGCGCCTAATCGAGTGGCAATCTCCGGTGTGCGATCCGTGCTGCCATTGTCCGCCACGATGACTTCGCCGGAAATATTGGCATCACGAAATGCCTGCTGCGCTTTCGCAATACAGATTCCCACTGTTTGGGCTTCATCAAGACAGGGCATCACCACGGATACCTCGACATCCGCAGTTTTGGTTTGCACGGCAGAAAGCGGATTTGTGATTGCCTTGTAGGCCACAATTGATACTCTAGTGCCGAAAAGGACTTCGAATGCGTATGCTACCATCGTCGCGCGTACTCTCGGAAAACATTAGAATAACTTCCCAATAGCACCATCTGGGGATTAGGAGTTTGCGTTGTCGGACACCCAAGTCGCTAATCCGAATGGCCCCTTAAATTCCCCGATTCACCTTGTTTGCCCGCGTGATAAATCATTGCTGCGGTTCGACTGCAGTCGAGCATTTTGCCCCCAAGGACACGAGTACGCTGTCGTCGAGGGAATCCCTATATTGCTCTTGTCAGAGCTCGACCAAACTCATATCGAGGGAACCCGGTCCCTTGCGGTCGCGGCGGCAGGCGATGGGGCACAACTTCCTCAATTCCATATCCAACCCGGGGAAATCGATCCGTTCGTCCAGACCAACATTGGCGCAACTAATGGATCGTTTTACCGACATCTGGTTGGAAGACTTACAGAGTATCCAATTCCGAATTTGCCGCTGGCTGAGGGGCACGGCAAGTCATTTTTGGAAATCGGGTGTAGTTGGGGGCGATGGTGCGTTTCGGCTGCACGGAAAGGCTACCACCCCACGGGGATTGATCCATCCCTAAAAGGGATACGTGCAGCGCAGCGAGTAGCACAGCAACTAGGGATTGCTGCCCATTATCTGGTTGCGGATGGGCGCGCATTGCCTTTTCCTGATACATCATTCGACCAGATCTTCTCGTACAGTGTCTTGCAGCATCTTTCTAAGTCAAACGCCCGGGGAGCCCTGCGCGACATTCGACGAATTCTTCGCCCTGAAGGGAATTGCTTGGTTCAGATGCCAAACGTCTTTGGCATTCGCTGCCTGTACCATCAAGCGCGCCGCGGCTTTCGCACGACTCGTGATTTTGAAGTTCGCTACTGGACAGTCCGAGAACTCATCTCAGCTTTTCAAGAGGAAATCGGGCCAGCCCAGGTATTCGTTGATGGCTACTTCTCCCTCAACCCGCAAATCAGTGATATCCGGTTCATGCCGGTAAGGTATCGGGCATTGGTGCACATATCCGAAGCGCTACGGAATAGCAGCAAGCTGTTCCGTCCCTTAGTTTACGTGGCGGATAGCCTTTACGTCTCAGCCTACCGCGAGAAGTAACTTTGCGCGAGTTCTCAATCGCTTTTAGCACACAAGGTTTTGGCAACTCCTACAATTTTGTCGACATGTTCTTTCCAGGAGATATCTGCCGCCCTTCTTTCTCCAAACGCCTGGAGTTGTTGCCCTAGATGCTGGGAAAAAGCTATTTTCGATATTTGGTCAGCCAATCTTGCGGGAGAGAACCGGTCGAAGAAAAGCGCACTTCTACTGCATATCTCGCGATGTACTGGGATGTCCGATGCAACAATTGGCAGGCCAGAGGCCATGGCTTCAACCAGAGGATGTGCAAAGGTTTCTGTATAAGCAGGTGTCACATAAATATCGGAAGAGCGATAGATATGGTGAAGTTGGCGGTAAGGGACCGTCCCGAGTTCCACTACCTCTTCACCAATATCAAGGCTTCGGACCAAAGCTGATGCAGTTTCTGCACGGTAAGACCCAGGGTTTTGTCCAGACGAGAGTTTGCACGTCAGCAACAACTTTACTTTTCTTCCATGGAGCTGTTCCCGGATGAGCGGTATTGCTCGCAAGAGGGTTTCAAAATTCCGGTAGTAGTTGTAGTGACTGACAAAAAGCAATTTCAATGCGCCTTCGGCTGCGTTGATCTTCTGCTGCACCTCGGGAGCCGGAGGCGTGGTCTCCCCAAAGAACATTTCCCGGTTGAACCCATGATAGATACTGGTGACGTCATGCTGAGTCCATTCCCGTAAAGCGGCGGCGAAGGACAGGCTCGGGGCCACCGTCACATCTGCCCACTGCACCGAGCGTTTGGCGAAAAAAGCCTTGATGCGCGTGTCCACCCATGCGGCATAGTCGCCCCGCGAGAGCACGTCTCGATAGAAATCCTGAGATACATACAGGGAGTTCCCCGACAACAAGATCTGCGGGACCGGCGATTTGCGCAGGGCGAAGTTCCCCGTCGAAACTAAGACATCGGCTGCGGCGTTGCGGATCATGCCCGGTAAGTCCATTTGCTCTCGCCAATAGCGCCTGGCGGCTCCCGATGCCTCTAATTCAAGCAAGGTCACATTCGGAATATTCTCGAATTCCCGTCTCAGGCATGCTGGAAGGGCAATGGTCGCGCACATATCCTTGCGGGCAGCGATTTCGGGAATGATATTGCGAACGTAGGTGGGGCCGGCTCCGGCGCTGGCGGCCAAAGCATTGAAGAAAAGATGGATCATCGCCCCGGCAATGCCAGATCGAGATTCCCCGGCGTTGAAGGCGCAAACCTTGGGCTTGACCAGGTATAGGCGGGCACCGTTTGGGGAAGAACATCGATCAACACAAACGCCATGCTCCAAAAGAAAATACACAGGTAATATCCAACCGCAAACAACCAGTCTTCAAACCCCGCATGAATCAATCCGGCAATCATCACCACGGCAATGGGGACTGCAGGGGAGAATGGGTCTCGGGAGCGTCGTAACCAAAGCAGGACCTGGGCGGAACGGACCATGACGATCAACACCAGAGTCGCAAATGGGATTATCCCCAACAACCCGACCCACTCAAGAATTGCCAGGTAGCTGTTCCCATGCTCCTGTGAGGCTGCACCCGATGCAAAATTCACGGTTCGAGCCGGAGTCAAATCGTAATTGGTGGCCACAGTGCCAAACCCACTGCCAAACCAGGGCCGCTGGCGAATCGAGCTCAGGGTACGATCCCAGACAGAGAAGCGCGAGGCGAGCGCGCCGTTCTCTTGATGCCCCTTGTAGACAAATTGCAGAAGTGACCCGGATTGGTTGGACAACATAGGGAAAAACGTGGCAACCAAAAGAGCTGTGGCAAGGGTCAATCCGCATCCCTTCAAAAGCAAGCGGTATCGACCTAGGCAAACGCACAACAGTCCACACGAGATTATTGCCGCCGCAATCCCAGCTCGCGAATAACTAGTCAAAAGCAACATCAGGCAAACAAGAAACGCAAAAGTCCGGCGGCGATAGAGGCTGGGGTGTTGGCTGATAAAGATCCCCCAAAGCAGAACTGGCAGCACCACGACTCCCATAATTGCGCCAAGCGAATTGGGGTTGCCAAAAACCGCGTGACGAAAGACGAAGTAAGAAAGGGCTGCTCCCCAAACCAGGACTTCACAGGCAAACAGAACCCCGGAGAAAAACTTGCCTTCCCGGCCTGCCACGGCAACCCGAGCACCCGTTGCCGCATAGGCGAACAACAGGAAAAGGCTCAGCGCCTTCAACACCGCAGTTTTAGGGTGGGATGATACCAGGGCCGATGCAACTGCAGAAAATACGCAAAGCAGGGCCGTGGTGTGGAAAGCCGAGAAGCTGTAACGCCGCGACCGAAGGTAGAGGACAAAACCTGCGGCCGCCGCGATAGCCAGAACAATCCACCGGCGCGAAGTCCACATCTCGCTCAGAGGAAAATCAATGCCCGCCCAGAGAAAGACCGCAATCAGCACCGGGAAAAATCTTTTTGCGAATCCCCAGAGCGCCACCAACATCACTTCCAGGAAGATTAAAGCCCCAAGATAAAAGTAGTTTCCAAGATAAGCCGGCTGAAACAGCGCAAGCCCGAATGTGATCAGGCACAAAACCAGCGATGCCGCCAGCAAGATTTTGGAGCTATTATCGTTCATCTTGGATTCCTTAGCGCAAACGCAGCCAATGCAATCCCGTCGGCACAGAATTCGGGTGAATACTGCTGGATGCGCTCATAACTGCGCGTTGCCATTTCCCGCCTTTGCTTTTCGTTGCTCGCGAGTTTCTCCATCAGCATGGCAAGTTGCTCCACATCGCAGGCAGCAAACGTGTGCCCGTTCCAACCATCCTGCACCAAGTCCTCTGTGCATCCGGCGGCGTTTGAAGCGATCACCGGCAGCTTACACGCCATGGCCTCGTTGACCACCAGGCCCCATGGGTCACTCCGTGTAGGAAATACAAATATATCCGCGAGCCCATAGTAGATTGCCAGCTGTTCGCGCTGGGCAAATCCCGGGAATCGAATCGATCCCGTCTTAAGGCCGGCAGCTCGCGTTTTCAATTCAGCCGAGGCTGCCCCGCTACCCAGGTAGACCAGTCCCCATTCTGAGCGCACCTCCTCCGCTTGCGACATGTACGCTTGAAACAAATCGAACACGCCCTTTTCCGGCACCAGCCGTCCTGCAAACAGGAAAAAATGCCGGGGCAAATTCAAGTTTTGCCGATGCATCGGCGCATGGCTTCGGGCGTCTTCAGCACTGCGGGCAAAGAGTTCTACATCGACCGCATTAGGCGCGATGAAAATAGTCTCACCCTGCACTCCGCAATCCCGCAAGTATTGGAAAGACGACTTCCCCGGGACGACGAAACCTTTACATCGGTTTATGAACCATGTTTTCAGCGATTCTACGAATCTGTGGCCACCACGCTGGTCTTTGGCCGTACTCTCGACCCACAAGAGCAGGGGCACGCGTTGTTGTCGCGCCCACCGCAATGCAGCCCAGGAAGCGATGTAATTGTACCCTCCGCAGAGAATCGCATCGGGCGAAAATCGCGTCAGAGCAGCGCCCATCCCCCAATTGAGCAGGCAGTGATATTTCCCCCAGCGGCGACGCCAGGAGGGCAGGACCTGATAGGAAAATCGAATCTCTTCTTTGTACACGCGCCATTGCCGCTGCGTCTGGTCTGTTTCTGCCAGAAAGATCACGTGCAGGTCAATATCATCGCGGCGGGTGAGCGCATTAAAAACCGGGATGCGATACGGAGCGATGATCTCGGTCACAATGGCCAGTCTGAGCTTCACGCCATCGACTCGCAATAGATCCGTCGCAGGAGGTCCGCCTGGTGCGCCAAAGTGTATCGTTCCAACACGGTTCGCCGTGCTTCCGCACCAACAAGGAGCCTCATCTCATCATTCCCCAACAAGTGCGCGAGCGCTGCTGCCAATGCCGGAAAATTGCCCGGTTCGATAAGCCATCCATTGCGACCATGCTCAACAATCTCATCGATACCTTGGCCGGTACAAGCAATGACTGCTTTCCCTGCCGCCATGGCCTCGAGATAAACACATCCCAATCCTTCATAACGGCTGGGTAACGCGAACAGGGTGCACCGGGCCATTGCTGCCGCAACCTCCGCTCGATTTTTCCGGCCCAGGAAACGAACAAAGTTCGCGATCTTCAGTTCCTCGGCCAGTTGTTCCAGGCGAGAGCGTTCCGGGCCGTCGCCGATCAAATCACACGTCACGTCCGGGAATTCTTGCTGGACGTCGCGCAGTGCGCGCAAGAGCAACTCTTGTCCTTTAATGGGGATCAAGTTCCCCACGCACAAAATTGAACGCCGGCCAATCGTGTCTGGGACTGGCGAGAATAGCCTCTCATCGACTCCGTTATAAACAACTACCGTGCGTGCGGAAGCCTCCTTCAAAATACAGTGACGGACCTTCTCACTGATACAGATCGTCTTGGCTGCCGAGTCGTACACCCGACTGGAAACCCGCTTGCACCTCTGTCCCATGAAACCGCTGACCTGGTTGGTAAAGAAGACATCCAAGCCATGGACGGTCACGACGAATGGAATCCCCAATTTCCGGCTGAGAAGGGCAGCTGCGTGACCGCAAGGAAGAGCGGCGTGTGCGTGAATGAGATGGACCGGTTGTTGGCGATGCAGGTCTCGCACTTCTGCCAGCAGGGAAGAATACAAGAACCTTCCCGCGCTGGGCAGACCCGCCCCGCCAGGCAGGCTGAAGAACCGCCGCCACGCGGCAGGCACTGTGGACCGCGGATTGGAGCCAATCTTGCCCCGGTAAAAAGGCTGCACACCGATCACGGTGTTTCGTACTCCAATGTCTTGCAGCGCTGCCAGGGATTCGGCGACAAAACAGCCGTTGGCATCATCATTCGCGCGGGGATAGAAGGGCGTAAGCGTAAGCACGTGCGGAGAACCGGACCCAAGCCCGACATTCAATGCTCGCGACTGGTCCGCTTCTTGAGTATTTGTCTTCACCGTCCCGCCGAGGCCGAAATCGCAAGGTATGCTTGTTCCCATGAGCCGCTAATCTGGTTCCAGTCAAACTGCTGGGCATGTTGCTGGGCGGCCGCGCCCATGCGTATTCTCAACTGGGGATCATGTAGTAAGAGGGACAGCTTTTCGATCATTTCCTGCCGGTTCGCAACTTGAAAGCCTGTGACTCCGTCCACCACGGACGGAGTCTCATAATCACGGAACACGATGCAAGGCAGGCCTGCTGCCGCGGCTTCCAGCGTCACCTTCGGCAAACCTTCTGAGCGTGAAGGGAGAAGCAACACATCACTCTCATGCATGGCCTGGGCAATCTGAGCCTGGGGTTTGGTGCCCTCAAGGAAGACATTCCCAACCCCCAACTCCGCAATCTTGCCGGCAACGATCTGCTCAAATCCATTTCGGCCGGCGCCAATCATGCGGAATTTTACCTCGGGAAAATGCGATGCGGCCTGCACCACGTCGAGCGCACCTTTTCGCAGCAAAAGGCTCCCGACAAACAGTACAGTAGAACCTTTTCTCACGTCTTTTCCGGGTGGAGCAAAGAAACCACAATCTACGCCAACCGGCAGTACGCCACTAGGTTTTCGCTTTAAACTCCCTTGGTAATATTGCGCGATCCAGCCAGTAATCGCGGTCCAGGCATCGCATCGTCTGACAACCCCGTGATACAGATGGCGAAACAATGGATCCGTACCCTCGAAGTTTGCCGGCCCTTCCAGGTGAAGCACCGTCCGGGTCCGCCTTCTTAGCGCGCGCGGCAGGTGAACGTAAAGATAGCTGGCAGGACTGCAATCCAGGTAGGCAATGATCTCGGGGCCAATCAACATTTCTTTAAGAATACTCAGAGTCTGGAAGCGGCGTGGCAATGGCAACAATCGGATATTGTCCCGGTTCCGCAACCTCGGATCGGACTGGTCGCTGTAGAAAAGCGAAATCTCAAATCGCGTTGCGTCCAGTCGCGAAGCAATTTCACGGGCATTCAGACTTTGCGCATTTACATTGCCGGCATCCGCCGAGGCCAGAAACAATATGCGAATCTTCTTCATTTTCGGGCGCGGTGCTCAGCGCTCCCCTGCACCGATGGTGCGTTTTACAGAGACTGAAATCAAGTAAGGACTCGCAAAGCGGTTCCCAATGTTATCGAGATGGCAGACACGAAGCGTTTTCTGTATTGCTCTTGAAATCCAATTAACGAGCTTTGGAAGTTCATAGGTTGGACGAAACGTCCTGTGATAGTCACAATGCAGAACCTGCAGACCGGCTTTTTCCAGAGTCCTCCGCAATCGTGTCTTGTCCATAAGTTGAAGGCGATGGACCCGCAACGTGTCTCGAGCAAAAAGCCAGCTCAGACACTTATGCAGATAAGCAAGGTTGGGCAGGAAAATTACGACCGTTCCCCCACGCTTAGCCAACTCCGCATGCTTGCGCACAACCAACTCGTAATCATCAAAATGTTCTACGAAACCTCCGGAGAAGACCAAGTCGTACTGCTCAGATGGAGAAAACTCGAAGAAATCACCAGCAAAGAGCTTGGAATCAAATATCCGGTTGTACTCAAGATTGGCGCGGACGTAGTCTAATTTATCGGAGTAATCTATGCCATCGACTCGATAGCCGAATTCCTTGTTGAGATAGACCATATAATTCCCTGGCACACAGCCAATTTCAATTGCCGCCGCTCCATTTGTTCTGACAAGATATTTGGCAAGGATCGGGTGTTGTTCGAATACCGGCCCTTGATAGTGGCGAAAGGGCGGCAAGTTTTTCCAAGTCGAATTCCAGAAGTGTCTGCCGGCAGCATCACCTTGGTACGCTGCCGATTCTCCATCTAAGGATCGGAGATTCTCATCCGTCGGTGACGTGTTTGTTATCATGACATTTTGCTTCCATCCAGAAACTTGCTACGTAAACATACTGGCGTTTTTCTCCGCCAAAGTCTCCCGTAACAGAAGCCCTGCTCGTGCTGCCATGTCGCGTGATTGCAAAGAGTCGGAAACGTGGGCGCGGGCTCTGTCCAGAAGACGCCGCCGCCGCACGCTTTCAGCATCGTCCGGAAGGGGTCTTGACTCAGTAGCGTCCTCTTCCAAGTCAAACAATACCTCACGCGTATTGCGAAAATCTATGACAAGCTTGTATTGTGACTCTCGCAAAGACAAAATTCGCGCACCCAGCGCCACTCCTGCGAGCGATGGATTATGGTGGCAACACTCCGTGATCACGGGGTCGTCAGGTAATTTTCCACTCGAGATCTCGGCCCACCGGTTCCTCCCACGGAAAGATGCGGGTGCGCCTTTGCCCACAGCACCCAAAAGGGTCGGCGGAAGATCAAGGAGGCCGAAAGACCCCAGGCAGCGTTGCTCTCGACGGTTCTTTGGATCGTGGATCAGCAGAGGAACGCGAACCAGTTCCTCGGTGACCTTGGGCGGGAAGTGAAAACGCCCGCCATGCTCCAGAAATTCCTCCCCGTGGTCAGCGGTAAAAGCGAAGATGCAATTGTTCCAAATTCCGGCCTTCTGCAGGGCACCGACAAAACGCGCGATTTGCTGATCAACTGATCGGATGCCGGCATCATAGAGCGCCATAATTTTGTCGTGGTATTTCCTGGCGCGCGGCAAACTTAGTTCGGCACGGTTCCAATGAGAATTAAAGTCCCAAGCACGCATGGAATCCATCCCATCCAACGCGAGTGCGCTCAGCCCCATTTCAAGGGGATAGTAAGGTGCGTGCGGATCCATGAAATGTAACCACAACAAGAAGGGGGTGGAAACGCTGCTTAGCCAATCCAGCGCTTTGTTAACGATAAAATCTGCGGCAGGAAAACGGCGCAACTGGTCAAAGGAAAAAGATGACCTTCTTGCCTTCCTCAAGCTACATTGGAACGAGAGCTCGTCGTACACTGCTTCTAAGAGCCCCCACTGGCGAGAAATCTTCTTCAGCGCAACATTGAAGCGATTGGGGTGATCGCCATTCCCGTTTGTGGCTGTCATCTTGACATCCAGGAAATCGTGAAACGTTTCAAACCCAAAGTCGTAGCCATAACGTCGTGAGAGGTAAGGATTGGCCGCCACAAAAGCGCCCGTGGAATATCCTGCCTCCCGTAAGGAGGAAGCCAGCGTTGTCTCCTGAGGAGCAAGGCCGATAAGGTCGCGGCCTAACGCCAAAGGATAACGTGAAGCCATAATTGCCGGAAACGCATGATATGTCGGAGTGCCCGTGGCAATTGCGCTCGCCATCACGAGGCCTTCTTTGGCTAGAGAACCCAGAAAAGGCGTAGTTGGTTTCCCGTATCCCAAAAAGCCCACGTGGTCAGCGCGCAGGCAATCCACCGTAACCAGAATGAGTGAGCAGGGATTGGTAGATTGACTCACACGCAGCTTCATCAAATGTACCCGAGGTCTCTTAACCGCTGTTCAAGGATCTCCTGTTCCGCCTGGTCTGCGTTGGCAGCATCATCGCCTGCCAATTCTCGCAAAACGAATGTCAGAAACTGTTCCAAATTGCCAAACCGTTCTCCATACCGCTGCTCGAGCTTCTGGCAAAGATCTGCGGGTAATTTGACTTCACGCAACGATGACATCAAACGTTGGCCTCTGTTTTGGAAAACATCCCACAAACCCGGGCCCAAACAGCCCCTGCTATCAGTTTATCGTCTGCATTAAGGCCGAAAGCCAATGCGACACCAGTAAACACCAAATAAGCTACCGCCAAAGCAGCACCGGCCGTCAGCCAAGCCGGCCACAAGGTGCCGACGGCTGCACGCACTGCAAACAAGGTGAGCAACATTGCCACACTGGGCAGCACAAGCCGAAAATAGCTGGAATTGTAGGGAATAAGGTTTAGGGTCCGGCGTACAACCAACAGGTAACTCAAATTTGCCAGTACATTTGCCATTGCGGCAACTGAAATGGCGCCTATGATCCCCCACTTGGGAACCAGCAAGATGCTAGACACGATGATCACGACCGCCACGCCGGCCTGGATCGAAATCAAATAACGCTGGCGACCCGTCATGAATAGCATGGCGCCGGACGACCCGACACCCGCGTTCGCCAACTGCCCCAGCGTTCCAATTACAAGAACAATCCATCCCGCTTCAAAATCGCGCCCAAAAATCCCCATGATCGACTTGGCAAAGATCATGATTACGGCAGCAAGTGGGAAAGTGAGTCCCAAAATCCATTTGGTAAGGGTCTGATACATCCGGGAGAGAAGGTCATATCGCGCCCGCGCGTATAGGTCCGCAATGATTGGTCCAAAAATCTGATTTACCGACGTCAAAATAATGCAAACAAATGTCACAACGCCTGATGCCAAGGCGTAAACGCCGAGCTCATGTGCATCGCGCCAGCGGCCCAGTGCTACCGTCTGAGCATGGGTCATCACAAGACCCAGCAACGTAATACCAAGAGTAGTCGCTGATACTGAGACTACTTCTTTGTCTATTGGGGCCAGTGGACCGGAGAATGATCGCGCAGCATTAGGCGTCAAACGCCATACCAAAACCACGAGCAACATGAGGACCACCCATGCACTCAAGGCTTGCGCCGCGATATAACCTTTGAGCGCCAAACCTGATGCCACCAGCGTGACGGTGATGAGAATCGTGAGCGGAGTCCCAATAAAATGATTAATCACCGTACGGCGGGCCACATCTTTGTATCCACCCAACACGTGAGAAAAAAAGGTCGTGAAAACTCCGAAGACCATGATTACGGTAAACAACCCCATGTAGCCGACGAGTTCCGGAGTGTGATAGAAACGGACAGCAATCCAGGGGCCCGCGAGCATCATCGCGACCGCTAAAACTCCGTTGCAGGCTAACAACAGTAACATGCTACGCACCAAGAAACTGCGCAAAAGGTCGAATCGTTGCGTGGCATTGTAACTGGAAACAAATCGGACCGCGGTCTGGGAAATTCCAAGGGTATTGAAAACACCTGCGAAGCTGACGATGGTCATCCCCAGGGCATAGATGCCGAGCAGCCTGGCGCCCAAATGTCGCGCAAGGTAGACCTTAAAACCATACGCCGCCAGCGCGTTGAAAATAGTCCCCAGAAAAAATACCGCCGAGTGGCTTGATACCCGCCCCATGTAGTGGCGGAAATGCAGGCTGTCCGGATTCGTCGCCTGGACTTCTTGCACGATGCTGAGGGAGGCTGTCATCCGAGGCGGTTGGGAGAAGATGCAAAGACCTGAGGCGGCGCTACAGTTCCCTGTCTGTAGTTGCCGTTCAATAAAGCGCGCAATTCTGCTGGCTCGATTGCGCTGTAAAGTGAGCTCTCTGCCGGCGCAGGCGCCATTCCAGCCGCCAGCAGTTGCGGAATATTCTGCATCTCAACGGGTGCGTTCAGTATATGCCCGACACCGAACTTCGCATATTGCTGAACATATCCCCAGTAGACATGCCCAAGCCAGCCGCAAAGAAAAATCGGGATTTCGCGGACCGCGCACTCCAGAGCGATCGTGGATTCCACGGATATGGCAAACCGGGTCTTGTTCCACAGCTCGGACGTGACGGGACCGCTCATCCATTCGAGCGAGGGCCCACCTCGGACAATCTTGTCCGGATTGGCGCGGCAGGTTTCCACCAGGTAATCCCGTTCCAGTTCGCTCTTTGCGAAATAGTAATCCGCGACCACGGGCTTGACCGCCATGCGGCCATCAATCGCCCCATGATGCACGGCTAACGCAGGAATATTCCTCTGTTTGGCAATAAAGAGGGGCAGGCTGGTATAGGGATTTACATCATCGGCAGATAAACAGCCGGCAATATTTTGGGAATCAAACAGGCGCATCCAGGCGTCTCGCACCGCCAGCCCCGAGCGAATCAGCCCCGGCCCGCGCTGTAGCACTCCCATGGCCGACGCCATGCGGAACTCGGGAGACTCGAGGTGGCCCTGCAACTCCTCCCATTTCCCAATCAGGCCTTGGACTTCATTGCCATGGTTGCGATCAAAATACGCATCCAGCGAAATCATTCGCACGTTGCCGGGACGAGCAGCCAACCTGCCGCCCGGCCTTGCGACCACGAGCAGAAACTGTTGTTCCGGCAACATCGACGCATACGACACGGCGGCACGGGAGACATTAATGTAGGCGGTGGGCAAAAGAAATACTTTCCCGCCGTTGCCGGCTCTGTTGCCGGCAAACCGCCGCCGGATCGCATGTTCGGGATCGAATTTATCCAGCGCGATCTGCTTTATCTGGTCGAAATCCAGCCGCGATAGTGCTTCTCTGTAATGGTGGATTTTGCGTGCAACGGCGGAACCGCCGGGAAGCACATGCAACTCAGCCTTCAGGACCCGTTGCAGCGCCACCGCACGGGGGTCCGGCCGGCTGCAATAGATCTGCGCCGTGTGGTCCAGTTCCTTGGCCAGTCCCAGGAGCATGAAACCGTGCTCCATTTCGGACAGAAGTACCGGGAAGATCACATCCCACCAATCAATGCCGTATCGATCGACGACTATGCCGTTGCCCTGATGAACGGATTGCTTGAGGCGATACATATCCTGAAAGCCGCGGGCATATTCGAACAGGCTCACCACCCGGCATTTCGCCTGCCGGCTCCAGGCACCATACGTCTGTTCGGGAGAGCGCCCCAGGTCCACAATCAAGTCCCATCCCTGAGATTGTTCCGCGGGGAGTCTGTCTTCGGGGTGAAGAAGTAGGACTTTCATCGCGCCATTCGCGTGGATAAATTCAGATTTGCATTTTTCTCCGCGACCAAGTCCCATGACAGCGGTGTTCCCGGTTCAATATCGCACCTTGCGTGCTGGCCGAGAATGCCGGGGAGGTAGCGCGTATGCAGCCCGTGGGCGGGGCGAATCGAGCGCACGTTCTTGGTGGTGAACTCCTCGCCCTGTTTTATCTTTTCCACCACAAACAATGAACGGCGGAAAACCCGGCTCTTGCTTTCCTGCGGGCTGGCTCCGAAGTGGGTTGTCCCCAAAGCGCATTCGGTGACACGCACTGCTTCTACCATCGCCTTGAATTCGCTGGGCTCCAGGGAAAAATCGCTATCCGGACCTTTTTCCGCGCGGGAAAGCGTCAGGTGCTTTTCGAGGATGCACGCGCCCAAAGCGACCGCAGCAACCGGGGTCTCGATGCCCATGGTGTGGTCGGAAAGGCCGACCGGAACATCAAAACGCCGCATCAGTTCCGGGATGGTCCGCAGGTTCATTTCCTCCGGCAACGATGGGTAGGCGCTGGTACATTTCAGCAGGGCGACTTGCGATGCGCCGGCTTGCCGGGCTGCCTGAACCGCTTCGTTGATTTCCTCCAGGGTAGCCATGCCGGTGGACATGATCATGGGCTTGCAGGTACCGGCGATTTTTTGGATCAGCCCAATATCCACCAGTTCGAACGAAGCCAGTTTGTAGGCCGGGACATCCATCTTTTCCAGAAAGTCCACCGCGGTCCCATCGAAGGGAGACGAAAAAAGATCAAGCCCAAGTTCCTCGGCAACTTTCTTGAGCTTTGGCTGCCACTCCCAGGGCGTGTAGGCTTCACCGTACAGGTCATGGAGACTGCGGCCGTCCCACAACGTGCCTCCGCCAATGCGGAATTCTTCGCGGTCACTACATACGGTAATTGTATCCGCGGTGTAGGTTTGCAGCTTGACCGCGTCGGCCCCGGCTTGCTTTGCCGCGTGAACAAGGCGGACCGCCTGGTCGTAGTCCTGGTTATGGTTGGCCGACAATTCAGCAATCACGTAGACGGGAGCGCCCGCGCCAATCCTTCGCTTGCCGATTTGTATCGAATTGCTCAACTCGCGGCTTTCTTACACAGCACAAAATGGATTGCTTGCTCTCCGTCAATTGACTCCAGGGAATCGTTCTTCTGAAAATTTGCGCTCTCGAAGAGTTTCCTGGATGCCTCATTCTGAGGTTTCACATACGCGTCAAGGGTCATCACGGGAGAAGTTCGAAACAACTCCTCTGCGGCCATGGTCAGGATCGTACGCCCATGCCCCATCCCTCTCGCGTTCTTATCGAGAGTGATTGATACCACGGCGCGGCTGCCATTGAGATCAAATCGAACGGCGCCGATGTCTCTGTGGTCCGAACTTACAGCCATCATGATGCGCGCGGCCTGGGGATCGCGTAATCGAGACTGGAACCACTGCACGTGCCGCTCCCAGGGAATCAGACCCTGGTGAAACGATGCGGCGCGCACGGCTGGCTCATTGGCCCACTCCCATAACAATGTACAGTCTCTTTCCTCCGCCGGGCGAAGTTGCAGGCCGGATTCCAGGATGGCCGAAACCACCCGCTGCGCCCCTTCGCCATCCACGAGGGTGCGCGCGGTTTCAGAAAGCCTCATCCGCAATTCCGATGATGCCAGGACGTGTTCCACTCGGCGCGCCAATTGCTGACGATCCCGAAGATCAGACGGAGCAAAGTGGATGGCCGCCCCTAGCCGGTCCAATTCCTTTGCCACTGGGGATTGGTTGGCAGCAATGTCGATCAAGATAGCCGGCAATCCGAGCATGCAAAGCTCCGCTGACGTAGTGCCGGAACTGGAGACCGCCAAATCTGCCCAAGCCATAAGTTCCGGCATTCCAGCATTGGTTAGTAAACGGAAGTTGCCGTGAAAGTTGGTTGCGGCAGACTCGAGTGAGGGCCGGTGCGGATTATTTCCCCCAATCACAACCACAACTTCTAACTGATTCTTCACCAGGCACAAAGCTTCAATTACGGCCAGGGTGACGTTGTCGGGATCGCTGCCTCCCATGGTTACAAGTATCTTGCTGCCACAGGGAGCAATGCTGCGGTCCCACTCTTTCCAACCTGCAAATTCTCGTCTCAACATTGCAAAGCGAGGTCCCAGCAATAAGCGGGTCCAGGGTTCCGTCGCAGGATAAAATTCCTCGCGGGCAAAGGCGTTTTGATTCAGCACCAGATCGGCAAAGCAGTTCGAAACAGCGGCGCAATCATCGATTACCAGCAGTTTCAGCCCAGCGTCTTTCAACGCACGTTGATGACTGACATTGAAGCCGTACCCGTCAAGCACCACCCAACCCGCATGATGATCTCCAGCAATCCGAATGACTTCGCCTGCATCTTCCAAACTATCTACCGCTGACAAGTGAACCTCTCCCATCCGTTCTGCGCGGATGCGCTCTTCCACTGAGGCGAGCGATTCCCTCAAGGCGAAAACTGCTTTCCCGCCAACATCCTGCCACGCCTGGCCCAGTGCGAGGCAACGCATGACGTGGCCCGTGCCAAGGGTCACACTGGCATCGCATCTCAGAATAAGAGTTCCTGGAGTTCGATTGGATCGAAAGTCCACCAAGTTCACTGGCGGCAAGGCTACCTCACGCGGAAGACTGGTTGGATCATCTTGCCTTCCAAAAACCTTACAGGATTCGGATCTTGTAGCCAGTCGGCCAAGGTTTTGAAAACCGCCGCATAGACTTCAAGCGTCTGCTGTACGGCAACGTGATCGTGCGCCGCAGTCATATTGTGGGTCACCAGCGACAGAATCCCCCGCTTGACCAATTCCTGGGAGACCAGGCTGCGCATGAGTAGACTATCCCTGCCATCGGCATCACGGAACTGGATCAGAGACCAGGTCGGATGGCCTACGCAAGCCAATCGATCCGCAAGCCCCGCGAGTTTTGCCAGGGCATTGAATCCGTCCTGAAGCACCCGGCCTTGCGCTTCCATGTACCCCAGCGCATCGGTGGTTTCGAGAACGTCGAGTACGGCCATGGCTGCCGCCATCGAAGCCACTTCTCCGGCAAAGGTGAAGCTGAAAAAAATCTCTTCGAAGGTCTTCATGACTTCCGCGCGCCCCACCACGCACGCGATGGGAAATCCGTTTCCCATGGCTTTTCCGAAGCAAGCCATGTCGGGAATCACGTTGTAGCGCTTCTGCGCACCCCCAAGCCCAAAATGGAACCCGGAACAAATCTCATCAAAGATCAATAACGCGCCATGACGGTGAGCGAGTTCCTTTACCTGTTGTAGATATCCCGCCTGCGGTTCGGTGAAGTTGACGGGTTCCATAATCACCGCAGCGAACTGGCCGTGATGCTCTTCCAGCAGCTTTTCCAGCGCGGCAGCATCGTGGTAGGGAAAAGGATGGGTCAGCGCCTGAACCGCGCCCGGGACCCCCGCATTGCGAGTCGTGCTTCCGATATACCAATCCTGCCAGCCGTGATAGCCGCAACAAGCGATGCGATCGCGGCGGGTAAACGCCCGGGCTGCTCGCACCGCGCCGGCGGTAACATCGGAACCGTTCTTGCCAAAACGGACCATCTCCGCGCAGGGAATCAGGCGCGTCAAACGTTCGGCCAGTTCTACTTCCAGCGGGTGCGGCAACGAGAAGCTATGACCTTCTGCCAATTGGCGCGCTACTGCGGTGTTCACTCCATCGTGCGCGTAACCAAGAAGGTTGGGAAGGAGTCCCTGAACGAAATCGATGTACTCGTTTCCGTCCACATCCCATACCCGACAACCCTTGCCGCGCTCCAGGAAAAGTGGCGCGACTCCCTCCACATACTGTGTGTGCCCCTTGCTGAACGTCTGCGCGCAACCGGGTATGACCTTCTGCGAACGCCGCAGCCAGCTTTGCGATTTCTCCAGAGGTCGCCGGGGAGCCGGTCCACTGCCCGCTTCGTGATAAAGACTGCGCAGATATCCTTCGTTCGCAATAATCGAGGAATTTATTTCTTGTACGGCCGGATTCATATTGATGTACTCCAGTACATCTTTCATGCCGAAATCCTTGGCGCCGGGGAAAGCGGCAAAGACGCAGCGAACAAAATCTAAGTCGCGGGGCTCGTCCACGGTCCAGCGCAATGGCTGCGAAATCTTTATATCGTTCGCCACGTTGGCGATGCGAAACTTGCCGCCGCGCAAGTAGGGAGTCACGTGCTCCCGCTCGGATTCTCTCGCCGCCTCATGCCACGCCTGTCTCAACGCCGCAAACGAGAAAACTTCGGTGTCCAGGCCATTGGGGTAAGTAGAATGCAGAGCATTAGAAATGTAGTCACAGCCATTATCAAAAAAATTTTGCACGACTCTGTCCACCACAACTGGATCGATGAGGGGGCAATCCGCAGTGATGCGGACAACAACGTCAGCTGAATACGCACTTGCAGCGTGGTAATACCGGTCCAGCACATCGGTTTCACTCCCGCGACAGCATGGAACAGACTCTTGCTTACAGAATCGGGCAATGGAATCGTCAGCTGGATTTTCTGACGTGGCCACCACCACCTGCTCGATCAACCGGGCGCGGCGCAGCCGGTTCACCACATGCCAGAGCATGGGGCGGCCTGCAATATCGGCCAACACTTTTCCCGGTAGCCGCGTGGAAGACATTCGGGCTTGCACAATGGCCACAACCATGGCTGTAGACCTCGGATTCAAGACTCTCACCGCGGTTATGCTATTTTCCATTGGGATGGATTCAACAATGCCACAGGGGCATGGGGCAAAGCATGTTCCAGTTCTTCGCACTGGGTGCCCGTCAATGGGAGCAGGCCAAACAAGCTCACAGTATGGTCCAGTTGTTCTCTAGTCTCGCACCCGGTGACGATACTGGCGATCCAGGGGTGAGCTCGCAAATACGCCAGGCACAAATCGGCAACGCCATCGCGCCCGAAACGGCGTGTGATTTCCTGCAATCGAGCGACGCAACCTTTCGCATCGTAATCCGATCGCGGCCAGAATTCCGCGGGCTGCAAAAGCACTCCCTGGAGAAACGCACTTCGGGCATGCACGACTACATCAGGACGGAGCACACATGCACGATCAATGCCCGTCGTCTTCCACCGCCAGTCCAGAAGGTTCATGGGAAGTTGCAGGTGTTGGATTTCCGGATCCTGCAACGCCTGCAAAGCTTCCTCGGGATCGTAGAGGGAAACGCCCAGCATGCCGATGGTTCCCTCTGCTCTTAGCTCCAGTAGGCGGCGCCAGGCTGCACCTTTCCAAAGAGTGCGATGTTGCCAGCCATGGAGCAATACAATGGGCAGAAAATGTGTCCGTAATTCCCGGCAGGAGGTGGCGACACTACGGTCCACCGCTGCACGCACCGCTCCCGCGTCCGCGTCGAAGGAGAGCGCCGCCATCGGGTCGAGTTTCGTAATCACTTCGGCCCGCGCCCCCCAACTTCCTTGCAAGGCTTCCCCTAGTATGGACTCCGCCTCGCCATAATCGCGCGCCGTATCCACATGCATGACGCCATCCGCGATGGCTTGATGCACCAGATCGATGGCGGATGATCGCGAAGGCTTTCCCGCGCGGTTGGCTATCCCGTAATCCATTCCCAGTTGCGCCGTTCCCAAGGTGAGTTCACTGTGCTCGCGTCCCGCAATCATGCGAGTTGGAATCCTGCCTTTGGTTTCTGGGAGACATTGTAGGGTTGATTTCATCGCCGGTAGTTCACCGCAACCTTTTGCACCGCGTGCACCACATCCTCGACATCCTCATCCGTCATGCCATGAAACATGGGCAGGCTGATCAGCCGTTCGTAAGCCGCCTCAGCCACCGGGCATTCTCCGTCCTGAAAACCAAACCGCTCGCGATAGTAAGGATGCTGATGCGCCGGGATGTAGTGAACGTTGACTCCGATATTTTCCGCGCGGAGCGCCCGGAACACCTCCGCTCGCGTTGCCGACAACCTGGGCAGATCGAGTTGAATGGGATAAAGATGCCATGCCGGGTTTGCCTCGGCACGTACGGCCGGCGCCACGATTCCGGGGATTCCCCGAAATGCTGATGCGTAGCGGCGGGCAATCTGTCTCCTGCGGGCCAGATTAGCCTCCAATTTACCCAACTGCGAGAGACCCAGAGCACAAGCGATGTCGGTGAGGCGATAGTTGAATCCGAGAAGGGTCACTTCGTAAAACCATGCCCCCGTCTTTTGCCGGTCGCGTGCGTCGCTGTTGATTCCGTGATTGCGAAAACGGCGCAGGGTCTCGGCAAATCGCGGGTTGTCTGTGGTGACCATTCCGCCTTCCCCGGTGGTCAGATGTTTCACGGGATGGAAACTGAACACGGTCATGTGCGCGATACTACCCACGCGTCTGCCGCGATATTCAGCGCCGAGCGCATGGCAGCCATCCTCAATAATAGTCAGGCCTTTCTTCTCGGCTAATTCGAGGAATGCATCTAAATCCGCTGGATGTCCGGCATAATCCACGGGAAGAATAACCTTGGTTCTACCCGTGAGTTTCTGCGCCGCTTGTGCAGGATCGAGATTTAACGTGTCACTTGACACGTCGGCAAAAACCGGGGTGGCGTTCTGATACAGGATGCAGTTGGCGGTGGCGGCAAACGTCATGGGCGAGGTGACAGCCTCATCGCCGGACCCCAAACCCGCGGCGAATGCGGCTCCGTGAAGCGCCGCCGTGCCCGAACTGAAACTGATGGCGTGCTTGGCTCCAACCCATTCGGCAAAGGCTAGCTCGAACTCGGCGATTTTGGGGCCGGTCGTGAGCCAATCGGATTTTAGAGTTTCGACCACGGCCTGGATATCGGCTTCATCAATGGACTGGCGTCCATAGGGCAGGAGGGTTTCGCGAACCGGCGCGCCACCGTCCACGGCCAATTGCTCACGGCCTGTCGAAGTCAGCGGCATGAGGGCCTCACGCCGGGAGGCGTTGTTGCCTCTGCGAAGAAATGTCTACCGGCGTGGAACTTCCGTGCACCAGGTCCAGGAATTCTCCGGATTCCATCCACTGAGGATTGTTGTCGCTGGCGTAACGGAAGCCATCCGGCAGGGGACGAGCGTCCTTCCAGTTTTCCTGCTTCCACCAGGCATGCGCAGGCTGGATCACATACATATCATCGAGTTCAAGGGTATGGCGCGCTTCATCTTCGGAAACCAGCACTTCGTGTAACTTCTCTCCTGGGCGTATCCCGACATAGCGAGTCTCGCACCCCGGCGCCAAGGCTTCGGCCATATCCACCAGTTTCATGCTAGGGATCTTGGGGACAAAAATTTCGCCGCCGTGCATCGTTTCGATGCAGTGCACGACAAAACGTACGCCCTGCTCCAGCGTGATCCAGAAACGCGTCATCCGGGGATCGGTAACCGTGATCTTACCGCTCTTGCGCTGTTCCAGAAAAACCGGCACTACGCTACCTCGGCTGCCCACCACGTTGCCATAGCGGGCGCAACTGAACCGGGTTTCTTTGGTTCCAGAATAAGCGTTGGCCTGGACGAACATCTTTTCGGCGCAAAGCTTGGTGGCGCCATAAAGATTGATGGGATTGACCGCCTTGTCCGTACTCAAGGCAAGAATGCGGAGCACGCCCTGGTTGATGGCGGCATCAATCACATTACGCCCGCCCATGATGTTCGTCTGGATAGCTTCGAACGGGTTGTACTCGCAAGCTGGGACTTGTTTCAACGCAGCCGCGTGGACCACGACGCTCACCCCTGAGAAGGCGCGCTCCAATCGCTGCGGATCGCGGACGTCACCAATAAAGTAGCGGAGGCTGGGATGGTCAAAACCCGCTACCCGCATGTCGTGCTGCTTGAGTTCGTCCCGGCTGAAAATAATCAGCTTTTGCGGATGGTAGTTGCGGAGCATCGTCTCTACGAACTTCTTGCCGAACGATCCGGTGCCGCCCGTGACCAGCACAACCTGTTCCGACCAATTCATCCGATGGGTCTCCTGGTTGAAAACTTGGATTCGTCTTTGCCGGCGCTACAACTTATGACAGGTAGTATAGCGAAGGGCTGTCCGCTTTCGATACGGCAAAGAATCGCTTGTAACCGCGGTTCGGGTTTCTCTCCGCACGGTACGTATTGTTCCTTCGCTCCCCTGGCGGTCGAAGTCTTTGCTCGACCTTGGGAAGTGCAACAATCGGAAACCGCAAAGAGCTTAGGCAAAGATCGCCCAAGAAAACCAGCCCGATGTTCAACCGCGTTAGCCACGAGCTTTCAGCCGGGTTTCTATTTTCGGAACATCTGATTCTTATTCGGGGTCCACGATTTCAAGTCAGTGCTAGAATGTCGGGAAGTATCAGCCAAGAAACATCTTAACGAATTGGTTTTGAGCCAGACCTCCCAGCAGGGAGCTTAGATTGGTTTGCCTGTAGTCGTGTTGTGAGGAGCTTTAATGGATTCTGGGTCCCTGGTTCCGGCCAACAGCCAAAACATTCGCGAGTTCCGTTCCGACTTCGCCGCCGATTTGAACCGTCCCATGGCGCCCGTCATTCATGCTCTGCCCCAGGAGTCGATGCTCAGGGATTATTTCCGTATCCTCAGGAAACGGCTCTGGGTTGTTTTGACTTGTGTAGCTGTGATCGTCGGTTCCATCGCCATCGCGACCTTGCGCAGCACGCCGATTTATCAGGCGACTGGCAGCATCGCAATTAACAAAATGGACAACATCATCAATTTCAAGAGCGAGCAAAACGGGGGAATGGGCTACGAAGACCCTACGGACCTGGACACGGAAGTCCGCATTTTGCGCAGTGATTTGCTGGCATTGCAGGTGATCCGCGAATTGAACCTGGATAAAGATCCCGCAAGCGCCAACCGTGGTTTGCAGACCACCGATGCCCTGCAACCCGACTCCACCCGCATGAGCGCGATCTTAGGAGACTTTAAGGGCCAGCTCAGCGTCGCGCTCGAGCCCGGCACGCGCATTATTGACATCCACTATCGCAGCCCCGACGCCGACCGTGCCGCCCAGGTGGTCAATACCTTGATGCACACTTATGTGGAGCAAAACTTCAAAACCCGTTTTGAATCCACGATGCAGGCCTCGGACTGGCTTTCCAAGCAACTTGTGGACTTGCAGATCAAGGTGGAAACATCCCAGGAAAAACTGGTGAAGTATCAAAAGCAGCACGACATCTTGGGAATTGACGAAAAAACCAACATCATTACCTCGAAACTCGACGAACTCAACAAGGGGCTGACCGCCGCTGAATCCGAGCGGATGGAAAAAGAATCGGTCTATCGTCTGGTGCAGGAAAACGATACCGATGCCGCCTCTGCCGCCGCGATCGGCGCCAGCCACACGCAAACCAGCGGTTCTAATTCCACATCCAACCTTCTGGAGAAGCTGCGGGAACAGGAAGCCGATCTCAAAATCCAAATTGCGCAACTGAGCACGCAGTTTGGCCCGTCGTATCCCAAGCTTGCCCAGTTGAATAATCAAGTGAAGGAAGTCGACGCGCAGGCGCAAGGCGAATTGCGCAAGGTGACGTCTCGTTTGCGTGGCGACTACCTGGCTTCACTTCAACGCGAACAAATGTTGCACGGCGCCATGGAGAAGCAAAAGCAGGAAGCCAACAAGCTGAACGAGAGCGCGATTGAATACAGCCTGTTAAAGCGGGATCTGGAGACCAACCGCACGCTCTATGAGGGTCTGCTTGAGCGATTGAAGGAAGCGGGCGTTACCGCCGGACTCCGCTCCAATAACTTCCGCATTGTGGACGCTGCCCGGAAACCCACGGTTCCAGCTGAGCCGAACATCCCACGCAACCTGGCCTTCGCTTTGGCGCTCGGGCTTAGCACGGGACTCGGCCTGGCTTTTGTGATGGAGGCGCTCGATAACACGGTTCGGACGCCGGAGCAGGCCCAACTGATTTCAACGCTGCCGTCACTGGGAATGATTCCATTAGGTTCCCTGATTGGCGAACCCGGCGCTCCGCGGCTGACCGTCGCTACCTCCAAAGAAGCCGTGGAATTGGTGACCCAGGCGCGTCCGCAGTCCCAGATGGCGGAGTCTTACCGCGCTTTGCGGACCTCGCTGCTGCTCACCTCCCTGGGCGCTCCGCCGAAGGTGATCCTGGTAACCAGTGCCCTGCCGCAGGAAGGCAAGACCACCACCAGCATGAACACCGCGATCGTGCTGGCCCAGAAAGGCAGCCGAGTCCTGCTGATCGATGCCGACTTGCGACGCCCGAGTATTCACAAGGCTCTCAAACTGGGTCCGCGCACCGGTCTCAGTAATGTATTGACCGGAAGCGCCCAGCTTCACCAAGCCACGGTCCGCTCGACTCTGGTGCCGACTTTGTTTGTCTTGCCGGCCGGAACTCCACCGCCCAACCCGGCTGAATTGCTCGCATCCTCCCACATGCGCGACGTCCTGATCGAATTACGCGAGCAATATGACCACATCGTGATCGATACGCCTCCCGCCTTGTCTGTGACCGACGCGGTCATACTGTCGACCATCGCCGATTCGGTCGTGTTGGTGATTCGATCCGGACAAACCACGCGGCAGGCGCTGCGCCGGGCGCGCGATCTGCTGGTCCGCGTGAACGCCCGCATTGCCGGGGTCTTGCTGAATGCAGCTGACCTCAAGTCTGCGGACTACTACTACTATTACGAGTACCGGGGAAAATATGGCGACCGGTATTACAAGGCAGATGAGTTGCCGGACGGCGCGGCGCCATCGGATTCAGAGAACCCGACGCCCCTGGCGGGTTCGGGTAGTGCCTAAGTCAGAGTGCGGCGATTGCGGTCTTCCCAGGAAGCGGTAGCGCCATGCGAATTGCTCTTCACAGCCGAACGCACAAGACTTTGCTCCTTGGCGGAAGTTTCCTGGTGGCCGGGTTGTATGTCGCTTTCGCAGGCTTAGATCTTATCGCCGATCATTTTTCCAATACTCCCACACTGGCCAGCCTGCGCCGCGCTGTGCGGCTGCAACCAGGAAATGCGGAGTATCAATACCGGCTCGGCCGCTATTTCTCGTTGGTAGAGATGTCTCCTGCCCAAGCTGAACCAGCCATGCTCGCGGCCGTCGCGGCGAACCCGCATCAGGCGCGTTATTGGATGGCGTTGGCGGAAATCTATCAATTGCTGACCGATGGCGCGAGGCAGCGCGCTGCACTGGAGCATGCCCTGGCAGTTGATCCGGCTACCCCTGAGGTGGCATGGGAGGCGGCCAATTTTTATATCGTCCGGGGAGACCCGGCAGCAGCGTTGAAGAATCTGCGGGTGGTAATGACCAATGACCCCTATCTTCCCCCCAATGCACTGCAACTCTGCTGGAGGATCCATCCTGACGCTGATTTTCTTCTCCAGGAAGTCGTGCCCCCGCTGGCAAGCGTAGATTCTTCCTTTCTCGAGTTTTTGCTCTCGCGCAACGAGACAGCGGCCGCAGCAAGAGTCTGGGACAAACTGGTTCAGTTAAAGCAGTCCGTCGGGCGGCGATACGTTTTTGAATACGTTCGCTACCTGGTCGCCCAACAGCATCCGGACCAGGCCCGCGCAGTATGGCAAGATGCGGCGGCCCTGGCTGATTTGGCCGCCTATCAGCCTTCCTCAGGGAACCTGGTTGTAAACGGAAATTTTAGCCAGGAAATCCTGAACGCCGGATTTGACTGGATGTATCTTCAGTCGCCGGACATTTCTCTCACCTTGGACCCAACTCAATTTCACGCCGGGCACGCCTCATTGCACATTGAAATTGACAGCAAGGGCATTGAAGATGCCGGTATCCGGCAACTTATCGCCGTCAGCCCAAACACCTCCTACCAGTTCTCCAGCTACTACAAAGCTGAGGCCATGGCCGGCGCCGGTGGCCTGCATTTTGCCGTGCAGGATGTCTATTCGGGCAAAACCTATTTCAGCAGCGAAGACTTTACCGATGCAGATTTCTGGAAGCTGGCCGCAGGGTCGTTCACCACCGATGAGAACACAAAATTGCTGGTGTTGCGGCTGCAGCGCGAGCCCGCCGGAAGTCCCATCAAAGGCCGGTTGTGGATTGACGATGTCCGTTTGTTCCCCATCCGTCAGCAGGGCGGTGATCGTTGAAGGCGGCGCTTCGCATAGAGCCGGAAGTCCAAAGCGCAGCGCCTCCCGGGTCAAAAGGCACCCTTGCCGATCAGCTCATTTTCTTCGGAATCTTCGGGCTGCTGGGATTCGCTCCGCTCGCTTTCGGAACCGTCGAGCCCTGGTCCATAGTTCTGTTTGAATCCGCGGCCGCGATCCTTTTTGTGTCGTGGGCAGTATCGCAAGCGAAGGAGAGCGAGTTGCGGATCTCGCCGAGCCCACTGTTTGCCCCGATGGGGGCTTTTGCGGCCCTGATTGCGCTCCAGATTCTTTCTGGGCGTACCGCTTACTATTACCAAACCGTACACGATGGCATGCTGTACTGCGCTTATGGGGTCATCTGTTTCCTGGTGGTGCAGTGTCTGCGCAAAACCTCTCAAGTAAATTTTCTGGCGACGGCGGCGTCGGCCTATGGCCTGGCCACTGCGGTGTATGCCATTTTCCAAAGCATCACATCCCAGGGCAAGTTGTACTGGCTGGTTACACCTCGCTCAGGAGGATGGATCTACGGTCCTTACGTAAATCACAACCATTATGCGGGGTTGATGGAAATGTTAATTCCCATCCCACTGGTTGCGGCCTTTACCCATCTCATCCGGGAGCGGTCGCGAAAAATGCTGGCCCTCGGCGGCGCAGCGGTGATGGCGAGCACGATTTTTCTCTCCGGATCGCGCGGCGGCATGATTGCATTTCTGGTACAGATCATGATTCTGGGCCTGTTCCTGGTCAGGCGCAGGAAAAGCCGCAGGATGGCGTTTGCCTTGACCGGTTTCGTAGTCGTACTGGTAGGGATTGTCATCTGGCTGGGCGGCCGCGAGCTGGGCAACCGCGTAACCAGCATCCGCAGCGAAACCAGTACGGAAATCTCTGGCGGAACCCGACTGGCCATTGTCCGTGATGGCTTGAAGATGTGGGGCGCCCGACCGTTGATGGGCTGGGGTCTGGGGAATTTCGCTCAGGTATTTCCGCAATACCGGAGCTTCTACACCAATTTGGTCGTGAATGAGGCGCACAACGACTACCTCCAGGTCCTGGTGGAAATGGGCGCGCTGGGCTTTGCCATCGGCCTCTGGTTTCTGGTGAGAATGTACTACGGAGCAGCCGAGAAGTTGGGCAACTGGGCTTCCAACATAAACGGAGCTATGACCCTGGCCGCCATGCTGGGGTGTACAGGAATTCTGGTTCACAGCCTGGTGGATTTCAATCTACAGGTCCCGTCCAATGCAGCGTTCTTCTATGTGCTGTGTACACTGAGTGCGATGGAGCCGAGGTTCCCGCTTCTGCTTCATCGTCCTGTTACGCGTCGCCCCTATCAGAACGCCGTACTTTAGGCCTATTTCTGTTTCAGCCGGCAAAAAGGGGAATAGCCGAAGCCGCGCCTCGGTTCAATTGAATGATGTGAAACTTTCCGTTCGCTTGGAAGTCCGTGAAGATTTGATGAGCGGTTGCTACTCGGAGGTTACGGTCAAGACCAATCGGAATGGAGAACTTCGGTCTCGCCTAAGTCAGGGCCGATGCAAGCTGTGCACATCCAGGTCCTCGATCAGGGCTCTACTGGATGACGACTCTTTTCTGAAGAGTGTTCACGCCGCCCTGGGCATTTTGTGCGGTTACCGTGATGAAATTTTCTCCCATGGGGAGCGGTGGGGTGAAGTAGCGGAAGCTTCCATCTCCCCCAACTAAGGGGACTTCCCGGCCATTGACCATGACTCGGGCGCCGGATTCGGTCTTGCCGACCAATTCAATGACGTGGCCATGCTGGATGAATGGATCCAGATCCAGGTTGATGGCCTCCGAGTTCTTGCCTTTGGGCACGATGCTGAAGCGATTTTTCTCACTTTCGACAGACTGATTACTTTCCGCATCGTAGGACTGCACCATCCAGTAGTAGGAACCTTCCGTGAGACCGGAAACCAGCACATCCGCCGTATCCACCCGGCGGTCCACCACGTTCGAGGTGAAATAGGGGTTTCGCGAAACGCGCAAGTGGTAGCCCACCGCGTTCTTCATAGGAGTCCAGGAGAACTCCACCGGCTTGGCCTCACCGGAGTTCACGACCGGCATCATGTTGGCTGGAGAGATCGGCGTGGGCGGGCCAATTTCCTTTCCCTTATCCATGCGGGGATCTTCCGCCCGAAAACTGACTTTTTCCCAGTCGGCCAGGCTGACCGTCTCGCCGTTGCGCGTGACTTCGCCAGCGCCCTTCTTCAGCAGGATTTCGTGTGCGTCATTTTTCGGATTGTTACTGACTACCGCAGCGCTCTCAGGCGCAAGAGAAGCCGTGGCGCCCGCAACTGTTACCGACGACTTTGAGCCCTGCACATAGGTTCCAGTGGCAAGGTCAACCGTGCCGCTGCTGACTGCCACAGTCACGTTGGTTTGTTGCTGTTCGTTGGCCGAATTCTCTTCGATGACGATCAGGGAATCCTGTTTGACGGTGTAGTTGGTGCCATCCCCAAAGACGATCTTTGCCATGCCCTCGGAACTGGTTTGAACTACGTCGCCTTTTTCCAGGGGAACGTTGTAGTCGGCGTTGACCCAGGAATTGCTGTTCGCCTTCTTGACCCGGACGGTTCCGTCGAGCGCAGTGATGTGGGCCTGCTGCGGCGAACCGGGCTCCCCGGACTTGCCGGGAGTTCCCGCGGCGCCAGCGACCATTTCCAGCAAGCGAGTGGCGGTTTTGCCGGCACTATACATTGTGCTCTGAGTGAACTGCGGAAAGGTGAAGTAAACGGCAATAAAAAACACGAGGGCAACGGCCAATACCATCAGCAGCACGCTGCGATACGTGACTGTGGTCCACGCAATGTGGATGCCCGGCTTGCGATTCGAAGACACCGAGGCCTTAAACACCTGCTAAACAATCGAAATCGGGGAGTTACTTCGAGGCTAACACAGGCCCAAAGCAGCGGCATCACCCCAAAGGACAAGTCTGGTAGTCACCTGGAGACGACTTGCATTGGTAATCAACTGCGGGTCAATGGTTTACGAATTCCCAAACTTGCCGGACATTCCGTATGGCCTGTAGCATGGATTTTTGGAGGCATCATGGTAACCCACACCCTCACCCATCCCACTACCGGCGGAAGCAACACCACAACCAGGGTTTTCAAGAACTTCATCGACGGCGAGTGGGTGGAGGCATCCACCGGGGAGACCTTCGAGAACATCAACCCCGCCGACACTCGGGATGTCGTGGGCATCTTTCAAAAATCCGCCAAAGCCGATGTTGACTCGGCAGTCGATGCCGCTAAGTGCGCCTTTGCCAAGTGGCGGCTGGTTCCGGCGCCTCGGCGTGCGGAGATCGTTTATCGCGCCGCCGAAATGCTGTTCGAGCGCAAAGAAGATTACTCCCGCGACATGACGCGCGAGATGGGCAAGGTCCTCAAAGAGACGCGCGGCGATGTCCAGGAAGCAGTGGACACCGCCTATTACATGGCAGGGGAGGGAAGGCGCATGTTTGGGCCGACTACTCCGTCGGAGCTTCCCAACAAGTTTGCGATGGCGGTGCGGACGCCGATCGGCGTTTGCGGCATGATTGCTCCCTGGAATTTCCCCATGGCGATTCCCTCCTGGAAACTGTTGCCGGCGATTGTGTGCGGGAATACCTGCGTGATCAAGCCGGCCCAGGACACTCCTCTTTCCACCTTCAATCTGGTGCGGGTGCTGGCCGACGCCGGGCTGCCCAAAGGCGTCATTAATATTGTCACCGGTTTTGGGCCGGACACGGGCGCGCCCCTGCTGGAGCATCCTGACGTGCGCGCGATTTCGTTCACTGGCTCGTCGGCAGTCGGACGGATTATTGGCACCACTGCGGCCAAGAGCTTTAAGCACTGTTCGCTGGAACTCGGGGGCAAGAATCCCATGATCGTGCTCGACGATGCCAATCTTGATCTGGCCATCGAGGGCGCATTGTGGGGTGCGTTTGGCACCACCGGGCAACGCTGCACCGCTACCAGCCGCATCATCGTTCAGAAAGACGTTTACGGTAGTTTTGTGGAGCGCCTGGTGGAACGCGCCAAAGCGCTTAAAGTCGGCAACGGCCTGGATGAAACCAATGACATGGGGCCTGCCATTAACGAAAAACAGCTAGTCAGCGATCTTCAATATGTCGACATCGGCAAGGCCGAGGGTGCGCAACTCAAGTGTGGGGGCAACCGGCTGGATTCCGGAGACTGTCGCTATGGTTGGTTCATGGAACCGACCGTGTTCGTCGACGTGGATCCCCAGATGCGGATCGCGCAGGAAGAAATTTTCGGGCCAGTGGTCTCCATCATCCGCTGCGAGAATCTGGAGCACGCCATCGAGATCGCCAACGGAATCGAATACGGATTATCTTCTGCTCTGTACACCAAGAATGTGAACCAGGCGTTCTCGGCTATGCGAGATCTGCATGCCGGCATCACTTACATCAACGCGCCGACCATCGGCGCGGAGGTCCACCTACCCTTTGGTGGGGTGAAAGCCACCGGCAACGGCCATCGCGAAGGCGGAATCGGCGCCATCGATTTCTATACGGAATGGAAAGCCGTGTATGTGGACTACTCCGATAAATTGCAGAAAGCCCAGATCGATAGGGCCGACTGAGCCAGTTACCACCGTAATCTTGCAGGGTTCCTGACGTGCGCCTAGGCTGGTCGAGATTGCATCGTCATGCAGTCCAGCGTGGCCCCGTTTGCCAAACACAAGAAACATTACGCGGCTGTCTCGTTATGGCTGTCGACTATGGTTTGTGGTTGCCGGACTGTTCGTAGTCTTAGCGGTCATTCCACCGCCAGCGCCGGCCGAGGATAAGAAGCACGCTGCCGACCCATCGGACGAGGCGCCGGCTGCCCGCATACCGCGTAAGCTGGTCCGCAAAGTTGAGCCCACCTACCCGCAAGACTTGAAACGCCGCAGCATCGGTGGAGTGGTGAAACTCGACCTGAAAATTTCTGCCAACGGCAGCGTGGAAAAGATATCGGTCATGGGCGGTAACCCGATTTTGGCTGATTCCGCGGCCCAGGCGGTAAAAAAGTGGCAATACGCTCCGGCCTCGACTGCCAGCAGTATGTTGTTGAATGTGGAGTTCGATCCCAGCTCTAAGTAGTTCTGCACTCTTCTTTCTGTAGAATAGACTCATGCCTGTTGCCACCATCCGGGAAATCTGCGCCGCCCGTCGCCTGGACAATGTCCGCTACGCCATTCGGGATCTGGCCGTGATCGCGGATCAGTTGGTGCAGCAAGGCAGGAAGATTCTTTACCTCAACGTTGGCGATCCCAATATCTACGATTTCCAGACGCCCGCCCATCTGGTGGAGGCTGTGGCCAAAGCCATGCGCGACAATAAGAATGGTTATGCGCCCTCGCCAGGAATCCCGGAGGCGATCGCGGCGATTCGGAATGAAGCCACGGGTAAGGGCATCACGAGCCTACAGGATGTGTTTGTCAGTTCTGGCGCGAGCGAAGCCGTAGATGCCTGCATTACCGCTTTGGTGAATCCGGGAGAGAACATTCTGACCCCGCGTCCGGACTATCCTCTCTATTCAGCGGTGCTCTGTAAGCTGGGCATTGACCTGAATCCCTACGACTTGAATGAAGAAGATGGCTGGCAGCCCGACGTGGGCGACATTGAAAGCAAGATCACGCCGAAGACTCGGGCCATTGTGCTGATCAACCCCAACAATCCCACTGGTTCGGTTTGTACGCGCCGCATGCTGGAACAGATTGCTGAGCTGGCGCGGCGGCACAATCTGGTTATTTTTTCCGATGAAATCTATGACAAATTGATGCTGGATGGCGATGCACATCTCTCCATCGCAGCGGTGGCTCCGGATGTTCCCACTGTGACCTTCGGCGGAATGTCGAAGAATTATCTGGCGCCGGGGTGGCGGCTGGGATGGGGAATGGTCAGCGGCGAGGCTGCCGCGGTGAAACCTTACATAGAAGGGATCCATCGCTTATTGCGGGCGCGGTTGTGCGCCAATCACCCGGAGCAATATGCGATTAAGCCGGCGCTGGAGGGACCACAGGACCACCTGGTTGAGGCCAATCACAAATTACGCAGCCGGCGCGATCTGACGGTCAAGACTTTCAATTCGATTCCGCGCATGAGTTGCGTGTCTCCCCGGGGAGCGTTTTATGCGTTTCCTAAACTGGATATTCCCGAAGGCGACGATGTTTTTGTGAAAGAACTTCTGCTTCAGAAAAATGTGCTGGTGGTGCACGGTTCGGGCTTTGGGCAGCGGGAGGGGACCAGGCATTTTCGCGTGGTGTTTTTGCCCAATGAGTCCACGCTATCCACCGCCTATGCCGCGATTGGGGATTTCATCAAGGCGCGGTACTCCTGATCCCGCAGATTCATCTGGAAATTTCTGCCGCCAATTGATAGCATCCCGCGCATGATGAAACTAATGGCAGTGATGCTAAGCCTGGCAGCGTTCGCCGCGGCCGTGGACCTACCCAGCAAGAAGCACTTGAATCTCGCCGCCATCAAAGTGATGGTCGCAGCTGCCGAAGCAGAAATGCAGAAGCAGAATGTGGAAGTCACCATCCTGATCGTTGACGATAGCGGCAACACCATCTTTCTACAGAAAGCCGACAAGGCTTCGCTGAACACGCTGGAATTTGCCCGCAGAAAGGCGCGGCACGCCTTGTTTTATCGCAGCCCTTCGCGCATGGGAGCCGAATCTCTGAAAAAGGGAAACATGGAAGTAATGAGCTTCCCCGACTACTTCCCCAATCAGGGGGGACTGCCGATTCAGGTGGATGGCGACACCATCGGCGCGATCGCATGCAGCGGTGCCAAGTCGGAGATTGACGAAGCAATTTCCCAGGCAGCGATTGATGCGCTGACCAAGAAGTAGGGGGGAGATTTTAGCTGGTTACGGATTCGGGAGCAATGACGTGTTCGCGCTCCACATCCTTCAGACGAGCAGCCTTGCCCCGCAGGTTCCGCAGGTAGTAGAGCTTCGCCCGGCGAACTTTCGCCGGCTTTACCACATCGACCTTATCCACAACTTTCGAAGCGATGGGAAAAATACGTTCTACTCCGTGGCCGAAGCTGATCTTGCGTACGGTGAAGCTGGCCTGCGGCCCGCGGCTCTTGGCGATGACCACGCCCTCAAACGCCTGAAGGCGCTCTTTGTCGCCTTCTTTAATCTTGACCTGTACCCGGACAGTGTCGCCGGGGACGAAATCCGGAATATCGGTGCGCTTGGTTTTGGCTAATAGTTTTTCGATGATCAGGTTCGACATGGTCGTTTCCTTTAAATTTCTTTGCCCGTGATCTGGGCCAGCAATTTCCTGTCTTCTTCGTTCAAGGCCGCTTGTTCTACCAAGTCGGGCCGGTTCCGCAAAGTCTTTTGCAATGCCGTGCGACGCCGCCAGCGCCGGATTTCCTCATGGTTCCCGGAAAGCAAAGCTTCCGGAACCGGCATGCCGCGAAATTCTGCGGGACGGGTGTAATGCGGATAATCCAGCAGCCCACCCGAACCGCAAGTCGAATCCGCTCCGTTTCGAGGCTGCGATTCGTCCCGCACCGTGAACGACTCCTGCCTGGTGGAAGCTTCGTTTCCCACCGCACCCGGAATCAGCCGCGTGATCGTATCCACAATCACCGCCGCGCCTAACTCACCACCGCTTAGAACGTAGTCGCCGATGGAAATCTCGCGATCGGCTAAAAACTCTCCGACGCGCTCATCGACGCCTTCATATCGGCCGCAGATCAGAATCACGTGATCTAACCGGGCAATGTCGCTGGCTTCGGTCTGATCAAAGCGCTTGCCTTGTGCCGAAAGCAGAATCACGCTTTGCTTCGCGCTGGAGCGTTGCTCACGCGGCACCACGTTCAGCGTTTCAATACATTCAAAGATCGGTTCCGGCTTGAGCACCATGCCCTCGCCGCCGCCGAAGGGGCGGTCATCTACAGTGCGATGCTTGTCATGCGCAAACGCCCGCAGATCGTGTACTGCTATTTCCGCCAGGCCAGCTTCCCGGGCCTTGCGAACAATTCCGTAATCCAGCGGCCCACGAAAAAAATCGGGAAAGATCGTCAAGATATCGATCTTCATTTAGTCCCGCCAGCTACGCTTTCTTGTTTTGCTGGAGCTTTTCTTCTGCACTCAGCGGCGCATTCACATCCAGCAGCCCTTCGGGCAACTGCATTTCAATTCGCCGCTGTGTTACATCAACTTTCTTCAAATACGCTTCCGCGTAAGGAATCTCATAAACCTGAGCGCTAGACTTCACAATCAGCAGCGGCGCTTCTCCAGCCCCCAACTGCACATCGGAAACCGTACCAACTTCACAGTCCCCATCGAAAACCGCGCAGCCAGCCAAATCGCTGATGTAGCTCCAACCTTGTTCCAGCGGAGCCCGCTCAGCCTGCGGAACCTGCAACTCGCATCCGGCCAACTCTTCCGCGGCAGAGATCGAATCCACACCAACAAACTTCAGAACCAGCAGTCCCTTATGCGGCCAGGCATCCTCAACTTCCAACTCCCGCCGCGAACCGTCATCCGCCAGAGCTGAGAGCTTCATCGCGGCCGCAAACCGGTCCGGCACATCCGTATGCGGCTCAACCGCAACTTCGCCGCGACGCCCCTGCGTCTTCAAAACTCGCGCCAGGGTGATGAACTCGCCTATTCGATGATCTCCAGCACGTAGCGCTTATTCTGCTTCAAACTGGCCGCGCTCAACAAAGTCCGCAGGGCCTTTGCCGTACGTCCATGCCGCCCTATGAGCTTGCCGACTTCGTTCTCCGCGACCTCAACTTCAATCACGGTGTCGCCATTTTCCTCGACCACTTCGACGAACACCTGGTCGTGCGTATCCACGATCGCCTTGGTGATCTGCTCCACCAATACCCGCACATCTCCAGTTGCTTCAGTCATGAGGGCTCCTGAATGTCAGGTGAGAAGGTACGCGCCAGAACTAGACAACGGAAGCAGCGGCAGGGGCTGACTTGATCAGAAGTTTGCCCACACGATCGGATAGCTGTGCGCCCTTGGACACCCAGTAGTCAATCCGTTCACGCTTCAGTTCTATGCTGGTTGGGTTGGTGCGGGGATTGTAAATCCCGACCACTTCCACCGGACGCCCATTGCGCGCCCGCGCCTTCTCAATCACCACCACGCGGTAGTGCGGTTGTTTGCGCGCACCTACGCGCGCCAGTCGAATCATTAACACGAGAGATTATCCTTTGTTCCGGAAAGTCCGGCGGGGTAAAGCCAAACCATTATTATGCAGGAGCTTGAGTGGATTGACAAGAGCAGGAGTCCAGGATGTAGATGCTCCAAGATAATGTCACCCCATAACTGCAACGAGACTTTGTCACCCTCTCAGGATGGTGATGATGAGTCAGAAAGAGTTCCAACGGGTGAAAGTGATTGAGAATGCAGCAGGCGGGCGGCTGAGCGTAC